>ENA-UOTZ01000124-UOTZ01000124.1-compost-metagenome-genome-assembly--contig:-NODE-124-length-58501-cov-16.206593_pt1 | contig 58501 bp, 45 predicted proteins | sample MGYA00238144_ERZ746983 | MGnify/ENA primary metagenome ERZ746983 (study PRJEB28759, sample SAMN06268863) | compost metagenome | isolation source: single cell | place: USA: California, Emeryville, Joint...
TTAAATCAAAGAAGGATATGACTGTGAACTTTAAACACAAACAAAACATCGCAACAAATCGCGCTAGCTATTAGGCAAGTTTTTGAATTAAATTCTTTAAATTATAGTTAGGAATGAGGTCATTTTTCGTCATTGGTTTTTTACACAACGGGCAGTGTTTTGATTGTATCAGCCAACCCTCGATTGACTTTCGATCAAAGGTGTGTCCACAATTTTTACTAAAAACAGGCTCTCTCATCAGCTCTAAAAGATTAATAGATTAGCACTGCAATCAATAATCAAACAATATCTTACCTCGAGTTATTGGACAACACAATTCATCATTCGTTGCGATAAAATCTTCAGGTTCAGTACGTCCAGGTAGATTATGCGGTCTCGTCATATAAGCAGGTGAATTTGATTCTTCATTGATAACTGCTTCACTACTGAACAATATGTATATTATATACTAACCATTTGCGTCAATGTTTACCATTCGTCTTCATATTTCACGGTCTCTTGTATATCATCGTAAATAGATTTTGCTAACAGCCCAGCTGCAACTCCTAAGACAGCTGCAGCCAAGTAGCCTAATCTTGATGTGTTCTCTCTTCTTTGACTATTGTTTTCCATTTTTTCAGATTTTATTATGATAAGGATAGCCAAAGCTTGATATTTAACGAAACGATCTCAATTTGTTGGTAATAATTCAGCGCGTGTTTTTCCTAGTCATTTCGATCGAAGAAAAACTGCAACAAAATCAAAAAATTTAGCGACATTTAATAAACAACTATCGAATTAATTTAAAATTTAGTCGAGTAACATGAACATGTAAAGTATCATTCGTCTATATGTTAAAGCACCTATATCTTAATGAAAGAATGAGTAAATGAAAACGATATGAACCCGGTTTTCGTTTGAGTTTGGTGGATTTTGAGTTGATTTAGAATTTCAATTTTTCATTAAGTGAATAAAAATTTACGATATCCCTTATTAATGAGAGCAGGCGATTCCCAGAACATTGATTCACCCAACTTTGAGGCTGAAAAGGCATTCCTCGTTTATCTGAAGAACAATACTGTCTCTTCGCTTGTGCAGAAGAACATCGATCTTCAGAATGGTAATACAGGCTCTACCTCGGCGGTTTTGATCTAAATTCACATTGGTCAGATATCAAAAGTTTCGATCAGGATATCCAAACGCTTGTCTTCGAGAACTACAATAAGTTCATCGCTTCCATCGACACCGTTAAGAAGGTAACGCGCCTCTTCTTTGCTACTGGCAACTGCTTTATTTCAAGATGAGGACTGAAATACAACAAATTGATGGGAAAATGAAAAAACTGGCCTCCTCGATGGAGAAAATCAATTCATCAGCCTTAAAAATCGACGATACTCTCAAACTGAAGAGGTCAGAGATCCAGAAGCTTGATATCATCAACAAAGACCTTCAAAAAGTAGCATTTTACCATGTTTTCAAAGATTTATCCTTTACTACCCCAGCTGAGACAACTTTGCGAGATCCCTCAGGTTGCCAGAAACGAGCTAGCGGCGTACAAGCGGCAAATGGCTAATGCTACGAGCAATGTGCCCCCAAATCTTGATAAAATTTTCTCACAAACGATCGCTAACTACGAAAACTGCGGGCATATTCTCGAAAAATATCATAATGAGGTCTAATGCAATATTTCATCAGCTTTGAAAGACTTATCCTTTGTAGCCTTTGATCAAGCCGATATATCTGGAGTCGCTGGGAACGCTCGAAGAAATCCGATCGACTCTTTTCAAACTTCAAAACTTAGCAACAGTAATTGGATTTAGATTGGCTCGTGCTAATTGGGACAATTGTAGCTTGAAGATGACCACATCAGGATCATTACTAAGAAACTGGCGATTATTTACACGGATGATAGCCTCGTTCTGAAAAATTATTTGAATATGTAAAGAAATATACTGCAATACCCAATCCTTACTCTTATTTGTATTCAGTATTAAAGAGAGACTGAAGAGAAACCTGAAAGAGCTCCTTGATAACCCAAAATTCGCTTCAGACGAACTTAATAAACTCGAAGAAGAGGTTTGCTTTCTTATGCAAAGTATTATGTTGATTCAATATGACTGCTTCTAAAGGAAACGAATAAATATCTCGAGAGCAAAAATTATGATATCATACTACATGATTTCGAGGCATTCAAATTGAATCTTGAGAAGGAAGTTTGCGAGAGAGACAAAAACACGTAAGTAGACCGCGCATCTTACTTATTTAGGCACTTAATGCCATATTAAGCGAGGGATCCGTGATTTGGATGGTGCAAAAGCTCTGTGAAACTGTCATCGCTGACGTCAAAACCGAATTCAAATTTCTGAGTCAAGATTTAGGAGAGCACCTCAGCAAATCACCCAATGCTGCCACCTATCTCGAAAAGATCGATGCTGTGCAGAAAGAGATGCTCTATACGATCCTATCGAAAGTTAGTGAGAAAATCGGCATGGTAAACCAGATTCCTCAGCTGGTGTCTTTATTAAAATTTACAGAGGAAAGTTTCGAACTACGTTACCAGCGAGTGTCTCAAAATCCTGCAGAAAGAGTTTGATACGATACTCGTCGAAAAGAAGAGCAAAGCTTTCCGAACTGAAGTCTACGACAAATTCAGCGAGCTCGTTGAATCAATCATCCGTGCCCAATTGATGAACTCTTTCGCTAGCCTGAAAAACCGCTTCCTGCGTAAATTTCATTCCCATAGTATAATTTGAAGCTTTTACACGCACACAATAGAGTATCTGCTTGACTCAAAGCTCTTTGTATTGAAATTCGAGGAACTGACTGACGAAGGAGACGCGGAATATCACAAGAAAGAAATATTCGGTCAGCTTAACGTGTTTAAAAATAAATTTTATGCTTCAATATGCAATAATCTGATCGAACTGAAGGTATTTGCTTCCACAGCCGCAAAACTTTGCTTAATCATAAACTCTTTCTCAAGGCCTTTGTCAATGCACAGGATAGCTACCTCTCTAGCAACATCATGTTCATCTCAGCTTTACACGGTCAGTTCGTTGATTTCATTTCGACCATTATCAAAGCTCTTTACGTACTGAAGTCAGCTTTTTCTATCAATCTAACTTTTTTCCTGTCAGATTCGAGACACCAGATACTCTCAAGAATTCGTGGGCTTTGTAAACCCAACTCCATCAGGCCGCGCAGAAAATCTTATGTCGAAGGACTTATCGACGCTCATCACAAAGATTATGGAATCGCAAGACTCTTCAACTTTCTATATTTTCGTGGTGCATTTGGCTAAAATCATTGAGAAAAAGTACATCGACCGTGCCTTCGAAGCACTCTTCGAGGTCTTCCACAAGGAGTATTCCAACCTCGACTCAGCAACAAAAGCAGAATACGTAGGAGCAATATCATTAGCATTTACCAATTGATTTTGTTTTACAACTAGCAATCGCTCAGAGTTAAACTCGAAAACGAGGAATTGGGCAGATTGAATGGTATGATGAAGACGGAAGTGTGGAGAACGTATGGCAATTACGCAGAGTTTTACTACGAGCAAGTCAGCAAGGTCTTCAAGGGTTATTTCAGATCGACTAATTGGCTCACAGAAAAAGACCCTAGAGATCTATCAGCCGTAATTCAATATTCTCGCCACTTTCAACTATAATTTTCAATGTAGGACATCGAAAAGGTATGTCTACGCCTAAGACAAATTCAGCTTGAGTTGCTTCTATTGTTCCCTGATACGAAGAGAGGAAGTAAAGATAACTGTGTGATTTGTGTCCTAAATGAACACTTTGAATAGATTTAAAGAAGGAGTCTTTCCTGAAATCAAAGCCGTTTAACCTGGAGATGGAGAGACTGCTGTCAAGAAAGACCCATTTGTTTGAGAAGATAGAGATAACGAAGAACAATGTGATCGGGATGGTGGTGAAGAGTCTGTTCAGAGCGTTTATGGAAAACGCGAGAAGACAGAAATACACGAAATTTGGGTTCCAGCAGCTGCAGATTGATTTGTATATGATCGCACAGATCGCTTTCGAAATGGTGTCTCCTGAGGATGAGGGACTTATCCATGGATTCTATAATGAAATACTTGAAACGGCAAGCTTGCTGTGCTTTGAGCCGGCTCTTTTGGATAATAGCGTACCAATATTGAGCTTATGACGCATGTGTTGATTATTATATTTTTAGATCATCGAGGCCATCGCAGAGCATAGACGCGGCAAGTTGAAGCTATAAACGCTGTGCAAATAAATTTATTTTCTGGCTTTATTGAAATTATGCTTCTAATCGTGGCCTTTATCCTAAAAAATGGTGAATATCAATACATATAGATCTCATCTTCAATGATATAAAATACTTGAGAGATAGTTGCTAATCTAACAAATGTCAAGCAGTTAGTTATAGCCATTAAATTATCCTATGGCAGAGAGGCTTTGAAGGAAGATACTCAGCAGGCTTCTGCCCAATTTATCTACAATACTTAGAGGAAGCCGATAAAGAGAGATAAAATTTGTGCTATTTGGCCAACTGAAGGCGACTCTCTTTTTGGTGAAGTAAGTATTAATACGAATATAATGTGATTAGTGGTGGTGTTAAACTAACAAGGAAGGTTGGAGGAACCATTTTCTACGAAGAAATAAAGTTCATGATGTGCGAATATATGATGATATCCTTGTTTTGAAACCAAGAAATACCGGCATAGATCTCGATGCTAATGATGTCGAGTATTAAAAAATAATTGTTATAATTCGAATCAAATCAGTTCCCCTCAACTTTTACGAGGATTTATTTCTTTATTAGATTAGAATATTGTTACCAAAAAAAAAAAAGTTTTTTGATATAATAAGTAATTGCTATCACCATTTATCGCAATAAAATCTCGCGCTTAGTCTTTTTACTCGTTAGTCTTCTCTTCGACCTGACGTCGGATCTGAGTTTCAAATTTCCTCTTCAAATAGAGATGCGATGCTTTTCGACAGATATTCTCCTTGTAACCCTCCACAATCGATTTCCAGTCCTTCACTAAATCGAATATCTCAGACATCGGCAATTTATCTGTGTTCTGGTGATCCGTATCCGCCAGCATAATATCCTCAGTCATCTTCACGGCCAACTTTTTATTCGACTGCATCATGGGCCTCCTATAACAAAAAAAGAGTTGTTAGTTCTCTATCAAAGAACATGTCATTATATTACTTATCGATGGCTAGATTGTCAGTGAGAAGCCTCTTTGCTGTCTTCACACAAACCGAGAAATAAATCTTCGTCACTGCGCAGCTTTCTATGTCAATTTTGGTCGACAACTTCTGCTGATCTTTCTGGAATTCCTTCTTTAACTCCCTTTGCAGGTCCTTAGTATATCCGAGGCCAATGGGAGTGATAATCATGTCCCAAATTCCCTCAGTTCTTTCATAGCGATCGAAGCTCGAGCTCGTGCAACAGGAAATCATGAAAAGCGAATGGAATAGCTTATCAACGATTTCGGTATTGTTTGCGTCATCATTATCATCGAATATGTTCTTTGCGTGATAAATCTCCCCTGACTTTACGAAAACCTGCTGCTCCTTAAATTTCCAAGGGCCGTCCTTCACGCTGAGATAGGTCGCTTTCTTATCGCGCTTTCTCAAGACAAAGCATCGACCATCAGCCGTCTGATACGTTTGAAATATTAATTTTCTTTGCCTCGTTAGACTAAATACCTGGAAAATAAGTTTCGCGACGCTTCCGTGAGGAAGCAGCTTGAAGTTAAGCGCTTCTTCGATGAGATAGATAATAAAACCGAATTCCGAAGCTTTCATGAGCGAATTTCTTGCTGCCCTATTTTCCGACATATAATGTTAGCCTGAGCCTCTACAATTCATTATCGTACCTTTGGAGCTCCAATGTTATTCTAGAAGATATGGAAATCAGGGATTGGAGGTAAACTTTTGGTCGCTTCTTGTAATGATTAAACTCTTCTCCATAGAGCTCCATAAAGTATTTATCCTCGTATTTCTATCAAAAAAAAAGATCAGGAAAAATTGTGAAAAATGCAATAATTCTTACGTCCATAACTTCTTGATTGATTTCTTTCATAAGTGCTTTCCTCATAATGAGATTTTGGTTCAAGTTACCTAATTATTTCATTTTATAAAAGCAATTTGAAGCCTTCGATACTTGCAAGCAATTTCTCTCTCTTTTGCACCAGATCATCATTAGGCTGCTCGCTGAACTCTTCAAAGTTGAGATGATAATTTTTTTCGAGGAAGTTATCTATATCCTCGTTGTCAGAATCCTCGCCTTCCTTCGGCTTGAGATGAGCCGAGTCAATCGACCCGACTAACTCCTCTTGGTCTGCGGTGGTTGGAGCTTTTTGAAGCAACTGGAACTTCGACCTATAAAATTTCGCTTCAGGATGATTTGGGTCTATCGGCTCCTTGAACGTGTTATCTAGGTTCAAATATAATAAACTTATGCCTGAAACGAAAAGCTACTCTCTGAGGCTTTAGTATTAAACACTGATTCAATCGCGCTCGATGCTAAGGTAGAAGCAGGGAATCTTTTCGATTCCGAGCCCAATGCCACATCGAAGACTTTTGGTTTAGTGATTCCTTTCACTTTTGTTGGACTGACTTCCGATGGGGTATAATGCTCTGAGTACATCATTTCATGCTCAAGGTCCTCTGCGATTTCGACTCTTTTGTTCTCAGCGTCAAGCAGCTGGATGATGTGCTTTTCCTGTTCGAGTACTTCCTTTGAGCTGAAGAATATCGAGGATTGTCTGTGTTTTAGCTTTTCTATACTCATTGGGGTGACATCCTTCTGCATTATCTTTTCCTGCTCGGCTTTATTTTCCTCAACAACCGTAAAGAACTCCCAAATCAAACCTAAATAAGAAGAAACACTCTAATACCTAATGGTAGAGCATAGGATATACCTTTGATAATATTGATGAGTACAATGTTGACAAGGAAGTGGAAAGAGTCAAAATAGACGAGGAGTCCGTAATAGCTGTAGTCGAAGCGAGTGGCTATATCGTGCTGAAGGTTCGACCATCTAAGGAAAAGCAAAAAGAGCCAATCAAACTCCGAGAATTGTTTGAGGTAAATACACTTGCTGGGCCATAAGCTGGCATAGACTGAACATTGCCCAAGGAATATCGTCGAAGCTATGGTAATTGGCCGGCATGTAAACTGAGGGAGGCGGCGTTCTCTGGAGGGTTTTATTGAATAAATTGGCTGCAATAAACCCATACAAATAAGTCATTATCACGATAAATGCAATCAATTCGATAACTATTTCAATGAATGATTAGGGGTTATGACCAGAATGATATAAGCGTACCCATAGGAAGGCATGCGTAAACATTTTCAATGAGCTTTTTGAGCCGGATTATTCCATCATAAAGAGGCTGAAGGAGAAGAGGGACCCTCAGCTTGCTTTTTGGTTTACCCTAATTTTGAAAGGAGAAAAAAATAGTCAAGGCCGGTTTTCTCAGCTGCTTTGCTTACCTTTGTTTCAAAAATGATGTTCAAAGAAACATAGAGACGTCCAAAAGGTGTATGGAACGTCCCTACGACCATGCCGATAATAAACATCGCGATATCGAGTCTAGTATGCGCGTGACATTAGTAATTCGATGAGAGATCGACTAATAAATACTTGTTCAGATCTCTGATCCAGAATCTCCTTATCCCATGGCCAAAGGCTCTGGCAATAATGTCGAAACCGTAAATTCCAGTTAGGATCCAAAAACTAACTTTGATATACTGCCCATCATCCAACTGGCGACTAAAGTAGCTAATGGCAACATTCACTATTTTGACTGTGAGTTAACATTTTCGAAAATAGCTTACCAATGTTCCAAATTGAAATAAATACAATGAACCAAGCGTAAAATTTGCTGGTTATTAACTCGTGAAGTCTGAATACCCTTCGAACCCCTCGCTCGAATCTACAGAATAGTGAGAATAACGAAAGGTTTAAATGACTGACTGCTCCCAGAATTTAATTCGACTGCCCATCGTTGAGAGAATGTCAAGGTCGTTGAGCATTAATTCAGGTAATATGAAAAACTCTTCCAATTCCTAATTATGAGAGTTATTCAGAGAGCGGTGTAGAACAAACGTTACGAGATAGCCATTTCCGTCTTGGTCAAGCATGTTGAATAGCTGGATACAGATTTTCGATAATTCAGCGTCATCGATAAGCTTGTTCATCAAATCAGTAAACTCTTCTATCCGTACAACGGCTCTCCCTTTCCTGTCGATGTGGCCATTTAATTACACCAAATTGAATGACTAGGAGTTACTCTGAAGAGTGGATGCAAAAGAAGCATGCGAATAGAGCCTCTCTTTCTTTAAGTCTGTCAGTGATGGCTTTTTTGCTTCGAGAGAATTTGAATCCGTTGAAAAAGATCGCTACGGGTATCGGGTTCCATATCAGGATGCCCGCCGCCAGATACGGCAAGAAGAACAGGAGATACAGCTTGTTTGTGAAAATATGGGGGAACATCACATCAGGATAGCCTTCGGCGAAGAGATACACCCAAAGAATGTTGAGCGTTCTGCCAAAATCAGGAGTCATTGTGAAAAACTCATTGTAATCAGTGTCTTCATCAACCGTGAAGATTCTCACAGCCACAATAGTGAAACACAGCGCAAAGAGGATGAAAATCACACAGAGATCCATCATTTTGCTGAAAGTCCTCAAAATGCCCTCCATATTGTGGCTGAAGTTCCGAGAGTGAAAGAATAGCATCACTTTAACAAAAAGAGAAACATTAAACCATGAAGTATGCAATGAAACTTACAAGGACGGAAAGCTGTGGCCCACCTGACAACTAATTCGTTGCCCATGTGCTTTCTCGCGTGGAAGACAGAAAAATCGATGAGTAGGAGGATGAGGACGATGACCTTCCCCATGAACCTCTTATTCCACCAGAATTTTTCTTTATTCGTCCGGGTGTTGTCATTCACGCGGTGTATCACCGCCATCACGATATCCATGATATAAAGAAACAAGAAAACACTCTCTAATGCCAACAAAACAGGGTAATAGTCGGCTTTCCAGTTGTAATAATCAGGGTCATTCTTATACGCGGGATCTATGGCGCTCAAAATCATATATCCCCAGGTTATTAAGCACATGAACTTTTGCCATTCCACAGATGACTGGATAAAGTATGCCAGTCTGATTACCTTTGGAGGTTTCACTATATTTAAATAAGATAAATGTAATCACATGAAATGTAAATACAGTCAATGTCATTTCTCAAGGAACGAAGATGAATAGCGTCTTTGAAATGACGCGCTGCTTTTCGAATGCGCTGGGGTCGGTCCATCTTTAGTATGATAGTTCTAAGTTTTTGAAGTTCTTTGCTCTCCTTGATTAAAGCATTTATGTCAGAGGAAATTATGAGAGTTTCAATGTTACACCGGGTTCAGTAGGAGCTAATGGTTTGCCTTCCTTCACGCAGGTTACCATTTTTTTAAGGCTTCTCAGGCGTTCCTTATTTGCTGATCGAGTGACTAAAGGCTCGTCGGTATCCATGCGAGTGGGGATAAAGTTTCGATCGCCTCCTCTGAAGTCTTGTGATGCTAAGTAATAATGTCATTTTCAATGAGAATCCAGTGGGAAATATTACATTTGATTAATCTGTTAACGGGAGGGCAATCTAAACTCTCAGCTTCAGATTTAACCAGACTGTCATCTGGACGTGCGTTGACGATTTCTATTTGGAAAGAACGGAATTCCGGCTTATCTCCCTCAAATAATCGATTCGTGAAAGGACCTTGATCCATTAAATCAAATCAAAAATTTTGCAATATAATTTAATTGGGAGTCAAAGTGTGCTCTCTTTTATCCTGTAAATATTTTATATCAAGAACTTTTTTGTGATCTCAAAAAGAGCACGAGTTATTTTTTTCGTGCAAAATCTAAAGAACCAAATGCTTGGAAAACAGTGAGATGCTGCAGCCAGCACGGTTCAGGATCTGGTCGGTTTTTTTCGCTCAGGCCCACCATCATTATTTCCTGATATCTCTCAATGGAATGAAAAGTCATTTACATTGGTGGAAATAAGTGAATGTCAATTGAAGATGACGCTTTCTGTAGGAAAAAAATGGATCACACGTGTGATACTTTGCTTAGAGGATCGCTTTGAATGTGCGAAGCAGAATAAATTTATTTGATAAAATATTTAAAGCCGAAATCTGGCTTGTTTTTACTCAATAATCGTCGATTACGATAGAGAAGCATGCATGTGGAACTGATAATATTTATATTTGCCTGAAAATATAAGGCGAATCGAAAGTAGCGATGATGGAGTGATTTGCCGTTCCTATCAATGAGGCACATCGTACTCAGTGATTTAGATCACGCAGTTTCCTGATAAAAGATATCATCAGCCTGAAATCACAGCGAAACAATCTTAATAATGATAGTCCTTTCATCAATGACAGTTCACAAAAAGAATCGTGAAGCAATTTATCAAAGCAGCAACTACGTTGATTTTTTGCTTACTATTTTGACTTTTAAGAAAAACGAATCAACTTTTCATATTATTAAACTAGCTCCATGTACGATTCAAGAAATTATTAGCCACTCCCGCGAAGAAAGCTCTGCTCCTTACATTCTATCAGAAATAATTAATTTGCAGCAATTCTCACAGTCTATCCATCATTGCCATCCCTCATTGACACCCATGAAGTCCGCGAAAAATCAACAAACTAATCCGCCTGGTCTCCTTCTATATTTTGTAGATTAGAATCAAATCCAATTTACAAAGCCTTTCGGAAAGATTATTTTAATTTCTTAATTCCAAATTTTTTGAACCTGATAGAAAAATGAGACAATATTACGTTGACGTTCCTAACCTAGGTCTTAAAACCTTCGCGTTTGAAACCGTCCAAGGAGTCACCATTGAGGACCTCAAGTTCGAGATCGAGCAGCAAATCGGAATACTGAGTTCAGATTTCCAGCTAATGTTCAAATCCTTAGTTCTGAAAGCTGAACATCCCTTAGAAGAGCTCCCAAATATCCATAAACTCGAGCTTCATATCGGACTCAGGGGAGGTAAAGGTGGTTTCGGTGCCTTGATGCGTTCCCAAGCCTCAACTCGAAAGAAAATCACGAATTTTGACTCGAGCAGAGATCTGCAAGGCCGCAGAATCCGAAACGTGAACTACTACAAAAAAATGCTTGAGTGGCTGAGAAAGAAGAAAGAAGAGGACGAGAAAATCTCTGAAGAGCTGAAAGAGTTCAAAAAGCAGCAAAGAATGCAAAAAGCCGCCGAACGCGATGTCAAACTCACCCAAGAATTCAAATCAAAGCTTGAAAAATGGGATTCGGAAATGAGCAAATCAATCATGCAAGGCTTAAAGAAGAAAAAGCAGAAACAAGGAAACGGAGAGAACGATCCGGCCAAAGAAACCACAGAAGAACCAAAGAAACCTGCTGAGAAAAAGAAAATCGACTTAGACTTAACAAAGACGTTAAATGTCTTGTTGGAAGAATTGAAATCCGATGAAACGGAGAGTCCAGCTGAGAACAACAAGAAAGAAGAGCCTCTAACGAAAACTGCTGTTGTGCAGGAGGAGCAGCCTAAAGTGCAGAAAGAGACGAAGGAAACGAAGGAATTTCCGGAAATTAAGCTTGAGAGTATTCAGTCTCTGGATGAGCTGTTAAAGTATGACCCTGAGCATTTGAAAGCGGACCTTGCGAAGAGAGGGTTGAAATGCGGAGGTTCTCCACAGGAAAGAGCGAAGAGACTGTGGGACGTAAAATGCGACCCCTCAAAGCTGAATGACCCAAAATATAAAGCTAAGAAATAAGGAACCTCTCTTCCTTGCTATCCATTTGTAGTAGCAGCAGCATCTTATGGAGTTTATTTGTATTTCATTACTTCTTGTGTTGTTCATATTGAATGTTTCCTTCGTTGGTTCATGTTCGGATGAATTATTAATAATAATTTGATGGACCTTAAGGGTATAAGTAAGAATTGGATGGCACAGTTGATCAGACTGATTTAATAATATATATGTCGTATCTAGAGGATTCTAATGAAAATTTGATTGAATCCTTTAGTTTTTCGATATTCACAAATGAAAACGTCTTATGAATTACATACATACGCATATATGTATCTGAGAGGTCATAGAATGAACAAATGTATAGCGAATTGATGACAATTTAACTCGTAGAAATGCAGTGATTTATGTTAATACCGGTAGTTTTGCATATCGCGCCAAATAGCATAAAACAATGATGACGCGGCAGCAGATAGCAAATAGAGGGCGAGGCTGCCACTTAGTTTTGTTTGCTTTGCTTGTGCGACTCTCACTTGCGTGGTCGCGTAGTAGGAAATTAAGAGCATAAGGGATAAAAAGATGGCCATTCGATCATGCCTTCCGCCCATAGTGAATAACTTGGTGACGCCAGGAGCGAAGAGATAATCATGAACAATCACCAGCGAGATCAAGGGTAGTATGAAAAGGCTCCATTTACCGGCGATTGTGTAAGGTCGACCTCGTAAATCGAATAAAAATGGCACTCTTCGAAAGAGATTTTTCCAATTTATGATTGGATGAAGGAATTGGAAAATTAGCAGAGGTAAACCCGCGGCCAAGGTAACTAGCTCGGAAGAATCTGCATAACGCAATAGGTACATGAATTCCCTTCGGTATTTGGTGAGTATCACTCCCATTCAATATTTGCACAAATTTTATTTTTCTGCTTATAATCTCATTTTCATCCCTCAGGATAAATTGGAGAAGGAAGTTTCTTTCCAGAAGAGAAAATTTTGTTGAAATGAAATATTTTAAGAGACAGAAAGCAGATAATCCGTTTGTGGTCAACTTTCAAGAAGCGAATTAGCTTCATTATGAGCAGTGTGACTAACGAATTAGAAAAGTCTCATTACCAAGAGAATAATTTGGAGATCTTTAGGTGTATGAGAATGCGTTTCAGTCTATATTATTTACATTGAAAACGCATTAAGGATCTTCTCAAACAACCAGACGTTGTATTGTACAGGTGTCTATACAGGCGGCTCCAGTAGTATTCGCATAACAGATTGTTCCGATTCAAAGGGTCGAAATTTCAACAAAATATTTCTTTTCACCACCTGCTGAGGACTATGCTTTCTTAGTAATTCCTGACAGAAACACTGTCTATATAATTCACTATTCATACTACTGCCAGCGTCCAATCCGTTTTCCGTTTATTTAAGATATAAAATTTCGTCCTCGTAATATTAAAAGAAAATATTCAATACCTTGAGATAGCATGACGCAAAATTATGACATTGCAGCCTAATAAACTTAACTGAGCCTCAAAAAAAGCCATATACATATCTACACAGGAGAGTTTTTGTTTTCTGATATATTTTTCAACGGAGATATCAATCTAAAGAAGAGCCAAACGAAACATACATATGAGTCTGAAGCATCACTCACATTTGTAACAATATAGATGAATATGCGAGCTTTTTTATTCAAAAAAATATCACATATCTAATTCAGACTGCTTAAGCTAACTCATTTCCGTCAGCATCGACGGTATTGGTGCTAGTAGTAATTGAAAGATCGCAAATACCCCATGATTGTTCACTAGCATCCTCTCCCAAGAAAGACACAAACTTGAGTGTCAACAAGTCTCCTGTATGATTGAATCCAAATGTAACATCTATGAAGTAATCATCGGCATCGCCTTGGCACTTGTTGGAAGTGGAATCAGCAACCGAATGAGTAATCGAATAAACTGGTCTTCCTTCAGCCACGACAGCAAAAGCTTCTCCGTCCCACGAGTCAAGGAGCGCGAGCTTGAAGCTGATAATGACTCCTTGATGTGCGTCTGTGACGGAAAGCACAGTACTCAGGGACGCTCCCATTCCGTATGCTCCGACGTAGGTATTCGAACCGCATTCGACGGTTTCGTAGAAAGGATAATAGGCCCAATCCAAACTAACAGCAGGAGCATCGCAGGCAAAAGTAAGGGCTGAGAGGGCTCCTCCGATACCTGTGGCGACTTCGTAGCCGTTTGATTCGACATAATAAGAGCTAATGGTGATGGTGAGGTCACAAATACCCCAAGCTTCATCAGTTGCAACTTGATCCAGGGTTGAGCTAAAGACAAGGGTCAAAGAAGCGGAACTGTGGTTGAATCCGAAAGTGACGTTCTTGTACACGTCAGTCCACTTGTTCTGGCAGGTATTCGACTCCGTACCAGAGACGGTGTTAGTAAGCGAGTAAACAATAGAGCCATCCGCAGTGACAGTGAAGGCCTCACCGTCCCAGGAATCCAACAAGGCGAGTTGGAAACTGACGATGATACCGTTATGGGAGTCAGAAGTAGCGAAAGTAGCGCTCATTGAGTCGCCTTTTCCATAAGGTCCGACATAGTTGTTTCCGTTACATTCGATGGTTTTATAGCCTGAGGTGTAGGTCCAGCTGTCATCTTCTGCTGGCGACGAGCAGCTGAAACTGAGGCTTGGAATCTGAGTGTCTGAGCTCGTGTCGACGTCAAGCACGTTTCCAGAGGCATCGACGTAGTATTCCGAGACAGTGATGTACAAACCACAGATTCCGAAAGCCTCATCGTCAGAAGGTTGTGCAAGAGTGGAAGCAAATACAAGGTTAAGGAGATTTCCTGTGTGGTTGAATCCGAAAGTAGGATACGCGTAAGCATCGTACCATCCGTTTTGGCAGGTGTTGGAAGTGGATGCACCGAATGAGTGACTGATAGAATAGACGGTTGTGCCGTCAGCGGTAACGTAGAAGGTTTCACCGTCCCAAGAGTCGATGAAAGCGAGAGAGAAGGAGATAATGATTCCTTTATGTTCTTGTGTGATAGAGAGTTGTGTGCCCATAGAGCCACCTCCACCGAAGTAGATCAAGGTCATACCTGCGCAACTCTGAGATATATAGTAAGGCGTGTAATACCAATCAGAGTCCATTGCAGGTGCTGAGCAATCAAAAGTGAGCGCCTTGACTGTTCCTCCAGATCCGACTCCGAGTTTATTGCCGTTAACATCGACATATGAGGTCGTGGCGTAAATAGTGAGATTGCAGATACCCCAAGAGGCGGTTTCATAGTCCTTTTCCAAGGTTGAAGTGAAGGCCATGTTCAATGTTGGTGAACTGTGATTGAATCCGAATGTGATGTTAGAATAAGCGTCGTTGTATTCGTTTCCACAGCTATTGTAAGGAGCACGTGTGCCTGTGCTTCTAACTGAGTATACGATGATACCATCAGCTGTGACAGTAAATGATTCGCTTTCCCAAGCGTCAATGAGAGCCACGAAGAACATCACCACGATACCGTTGTGACTTGCGCTAGTATCGAGTTCAGCGGTGAGAGAGCCTCCAGCGGCGAAAGGACCAACCCATTGACGGCCTTTGCAGTACATGACGTTGTAACTTGGAGTATATGTCCAATCAGCGTCTTCGTCCACGCCAAGGCAACTAAAATACGTGGCGTTAAGCAACTCGGTGGATTGAGTGCTTGAGAGGCTATTTTGGTTGCGGCTTTTTCTCGCGCTGACACCGAATGTGCCTACTGTAAAACGAAATTTTTGTTTAGTTTGAAGCGTCTAAGTAGAGAGTTTTACCGAGAACAGCAAGGAGAAGAAGAGATAATGACAAGCTTGCGAGCTTTTTCATTTCCGATGATTGATTATGTTTATTGTGAGAGGATAGTTTTGAAAATATATCAACTTGAGTTATTAGCTGCTCCAATAAATCGTTTTGGCTGCTACGTTAGTGGAAAAGCGTTAAAATCTGCTATTTGGGAAATTGATATCCGTTATTAGAGTCAATTTTATTTTCAGTTGTTTAATGAGTTAGTATCAACAGTTGGCAACAAGCTTTTTTTTCTCACTTGCTGGGAGAGAAGATCCAGAGTTCACGTGAAACGTGAAATTGAAACACTCAACGAGGTGTTTTCTCAATCGATAATGATGAATAACAATTTCTCGTAATCTAATAGAATTCTTATAATTGAAACAAGAATTCTACACAAAAGGGTTCAATGACTAAGCTAAGCAAGTATGTCAAGGCTTATTTCGTCATGGCTCGACATTAGATCTTGCTCTTCGGTTCTTTACACTGATAGTACTACATTTATCAGGCTCAAAAACAGATATGCGTTAATAACGTAATCATCATACTTTTCAAGGTGTTTATCTTGAAAAGTTAACTCATCAAACTAATTGCCTTGAGTTAATTATTCCTCTTCAAACTACTATGCGTCCTTTCATTCCATCTTAACCTACAGCAAGAGGATAGCTTTTTGAAAGAATTTTTGATTACAAACTTTGTTTTATTTGGAACGAATAGTCATATGCAACAACAAAAATAATATCAAAGACTTAAACATTCCTATTCATCGCATTCTAAATGAAAATGTATGTAACTTTTACTCATAAGACCTCAAATTCTATAGAGCATTACCTTCAGAATCCACTGGAGTGCTCGAAGCTGTGATCTTCAAGTCGCAAATGCCCCAAGCTTCATCGCTTTCGTCTTGATCGAGATTCGAGCTAAATTTGATTGTTATATAGTTTCCAGTATGATTTAGTCCCAATGTCACGTTCTGATATCCATCATTCCAGCCATTTTGGCAGCTGTTTGTTGTGGCTTTTTCATAGGCAAACCACGAGAAGTATAGCGTCTTGCCGTCAACAGTCACATAGAACGACTCGGAGTCCCACGAATCAATCACAGCAAGGTTGAAGCTGATCACTATACCCTCGTGGGTCTCAGGGACACTGAGCACGGCGCTGACTGACCCTCCACGGCCGTATCCTCCGAGATAATAGTTACCAGAACAGTTAATCACTTGGTAGTAAGGGTCATAGCTCCAGTCGGTATCAACGGCTGGGGAGTCGCAGCTGAATTTTACACCGTCGATCGTTCCTCCTGTTCCGCTGCCGACCTTATTCCCGTTAACATCCACATAATGAGTATAGATCGTGATGTTAAGATCGCAGATACCCCACGCTTCATCAGTAGAGACCTGATCCAGAGTGGAAGTAAACACGAGGTCAAGCTCAGACGCAGTGTGATTGAATCCCACTGTTACGTTGTAATAGGCGTCACCCCAAGAATTCTGGCACGTGTCTGAGGTAAAAGCATGATACTCAGCAGATAATGAGTACACGATTGCATCATCTGCGTAGACAACAAACGATTCGCTGTCCCAGGAATCAATAAGTGCTAATTTGAAACTGAGAACGATTCCATTGTGCTGGTCAGGAATCGAGAAAACTGAGCGAATTTCACCGTTCTTTCCATAGCCACCGACATAAGTGTTGCCGCTGCAATTGACGGTTTGATAGGCAGGTGAGTAACTCCAGGCGGTATCGTTTTCTGGGGCTGAGCAGCTGAATATCAGCTCATTGGAGATCTTATTATCGGATTTCGTGTTCACACTGAGGACGGTGCCATCAGAGGAAACAGGGCTCTGGCTCAGAGTGATCGAGACACTGCACACACCCCACGCTTCATTGTTGAGCGGCTCGTTGAGAGTCGATGTGAATTTAAGGGACAGAAGCTCTCCAGTGTGATTGAAGCCAACTGTAATGACTTTATAGGCGTCGTACCAACCATTCTTTGCGGTACTTGAAGTCGAGGAACTCGCAGTATATTGCAGCTTGTACACTTCAATCCCATCGGCTGTGAGGATAAAATACTCGCCGTCCCAAGAGTCAATCAAAGCGAGATAAAAGCTCATTATGATTCCTTTATGAGTCTCATTAATCGATAGCGTTGTGCCAATAGAGCCTCCGGAGCCATACAAGAGATAGTTGTTACTCGCGCAAGAAGCAGTGTTGTAGTACGGGTCATACCACCAATCAGTGTCTAACTGCGGGTCGAGACACTCGAACGTGATGGATTTATAAGTCCCACCAGTACCCAGACCCAGAGAGTTTCCATTCACGTCGACATATCCAGGGTTTGGTGTGATCGTGAGGTTACAGATTCCCCACCCTTCGTTGGTGGAGTCTTCATCGAGATTTGAAGTAAATACCAAATTCAGTGTGTTTGCGCTGTGGTTAAAACCAAAGGTAAGCGCGGAGTAGGCGTCCGTCCAGCTATTTTGGCAGTCATTGAAGGCGGATTGAGCTCCCACATGTCTCATCGAGTAAACGAGATCGCCGTCAGCAAACACAAGGAAGAATTCTCCGTCCCATGAGTCAATAAATGCGACATCGACGCTAATAGCGATACCGTTATGAGCTTGACCGATGGTTAGTGACGTGCTTATTTGCTCTCCGGCTCCATAAGGCCCGACCCAGTTATATTCTTTGCATTTAATTGTGTTGTATGCTGGTGTGTAGCTCCAATCTGAGCTCTCTGCAGGACTGCTGCATGCGAAGTATGAAAAAGTTGTTGTGTTTGTTGTATTAGCGTGAGTCTTTGATTCACTTGCACTTTTTCTGAATTTTGCTTTTTTCATATTCAATGCGCTCGAGCATACTTTAAGATATCGATTTAGAGTGCAAATTAATAGAAGAGATGGTTACTGAGAAGAAGCGCAACAAGGAGTAGGATATAGATCTTTAGTTTCATTTGGATAGAGGGAAGAGAAAATGATAAACTCTGGCTGAATAAGTCACTTGTTTAAAACGTTTGCGCTTAAACTGGTTAAGCCTGTTTAACGTTTTAATGATCAAAACGAATTTCAATAAATGCGTTAATCTCGCCTATTAGCGGTACTGCGGCTAACAGCTAGTGAAAATTTTAGCCCACATATTAGAGGTAGCTTTAGAAACGTCTCGTCTGAGCCAGAAAGGCAGCAAAGAGCATTTTTCAAAAATATTTTTCATTCAAGTAATGAGTGTTTAGATTGAGTATGAGTTCCGATAATAAACTTGCCAGAGAGATTTAGTTTGGAAGAAAGATACGACTACAGAGGATAAAAAAAAAGGAATAGACTTCCTAACGGCCAAAAAGCGTTTGGTCGTTGAGATGAAGTAGAGGGAAGCATTTTGATAACGCCAAAAGCTCGCTCACTGTTTTTTTGTTTTTTGCTGTATTCCACCAGGAGATTAGGAGATGTATAACATCTCTATTTGCTACTAGCATACTATCGCTTTAGGTTCGAGTGCAGTTTCATTATATTGATTAGAGAAAACACTATCATTCACTATCATTTCGACATAAAATTATCAAAATCGATATCACTCTCACAAGTTTTCATCAACAACAGGATTGAGATTCACTCAAGATTTAACAACACAACTTAGTTAATCAGTTAGCCCAGCGACGAATTCTAATGAGCCTGACAAATTTGCTAAAATCAATGAACCTACCCTCCTTTGTTTGCTTTCATAAACTCCTTTATCTTCTTTGATGTTGATATTTTTTTAGTATTTATTTCCATAAAGATCAATATTTTATGAAAGAATCTCATGATTCCTCTAAAATATAAAGCGTAAAGCAATATAGATCCAAAGAGAATAAGTTCCTTGGTATTAGTAAACATTCATAGCTCAAAGAGAACAAATTTTTAGCTCCCTAACAAATAAAGTCATTAAGCGTTTTTCCCACCAACACAATAACACGACCAATCACAAAGGCTTCAATCCAAAAGGTCGGCTTCTCTTCTTTTTTTTGGACCCATCCGCATTCTCTTCTTTCTTCTTCTCCTGATAGAGTATAAATTCTCTTCTTATGAACTGATACGTCGCTATTGCTATAAGCCCCGCCACCAAAAACATCCCACCAAATAAAAGAACAACCTCAATAATCATCATGAATATCCCAATGACATTCAACGTATCCTCAGAGACATTCGAATACAAATCATTCATCCCAAGCACAACCGCAAAACACCCCATAGCTAACTGACCAACCTCATTCACGAAAACGATAGCGAAAAGCAGTTTGCTACTGAGCGGGCGGATAATTACGATGTAAACCAAGAACAACGAGGTGAATAAGACATAGAAAAACGCTTGCGCGATTCCAGACACCTGCACAAAGACGAGGATTAGATCGACAGCCACGCTTTGTAATAACATCAATAAAACAAAATTTCTGGAGGCGAAAGTGTCTTGATAGATATCCTCACAGATTATTCTAATGTTCTGGGGCACTTGGCTTGCTGAAGGATCTCTGGGCGCTAGCGCGCTGGGCTGCGAACCTTCCGGGTCATTGATTCTCTTGTAAGATGTCTTAATATTAAGCAGATAATACGTATAGATCCAAAACGCTAGATACATCGCTCCTATCACTGCGATACCGCCTATCGACATGCGCTTATACAGCGTGTCCGTCCCGCCTTGCTGGATATGAATCAACGCGTAAAGCAGCAGCTCGGGGAAGTCGCTGTAAAAGTATCTGAGCGCGATGTTCCATTGAAATTTTTTGATAATTCTAACGACATGAGCCTTGAAATCTGGTAACTCGAGAGAGGCGAGGTAGGTGACCCAGCATAAGAAAAGGATTATCGCGATAATAATTTCCTTGATGAGCATGCCTCCTGCGTTCTGTAGGAAGATCGTGCTGATCTCCCATGGTTGGAACTGGCCGACGGTGGAAGTGGGGATGTTTGATGAGTTGCCTTCAACTAATCCGAAGACGTTAGGGATGAAAAATCCATGGCCCACTGTTGAAACTTTGAAATTCAAATAGTTTTCAGGGTAGCCTACGTTAATGAATTTGAAGAGCGTGATATCGGAGAGGATTTTAATCAGAACGAGCCCAGGGGAGCCCATCACACCGTAGACTATGTTCAAGGAAGACGTCAAATACGTCGGGTTTCGAGGACCGTAGACCGTTGGGGTTTCTGCTGGTGGTGAGGTTGGATTTAATGTCGAGGCTTTGGAAAGAGTATCAAGACCAAACACATATGAAAGCGACTCTGGAACGATCATGTAGGGGTTGTAAACGAACTCGTTGTAGTCGTAGATACCATAAATCGCTAATACAGTGCCCACATCGGGTGGGTTAGTTGCATCAAGCGTGATTTGAAAGACTCTGTTACTCAGCGCTGTCATTGTCGCAGCGCTTCCGCTGTAGTCGCCGATTTGAATGACTGGCTTGAGAAAAGTTACAAGTAAATTCGCGTCAGAGACGGCGCTTGAGAAAGACAGCCTGAATTGATAAGTTGTATTCGGAATGCGGTAGAGATAGGCGTTGAGGACCGTACGAGCCAAGCAGGCGCCTGAGATCGTGTCGTAATATTTGCCGTAGGGACATGCACAAATGCCTGCCGAGTTTAGCGTCAATCCTGAAGCACACGTTAGACAGTTAATTTTCATGTGGTTAAAATCTGTCATGGCGCATGTGGCGCAGCCTATAGGACACTTTATGCATTCGGTTCGGTATTTGATCTGGTTTCCCGCCGGACACGTATTTGAGAAGTAAGCCATGTGATAGCAATAAGAAGTGGTTGGGAGAGTAATCGAGCATCCCCATCTACAGGTGTCGATTCGCTCGGGGATATACCCTTTATTGATCATTAGAGTGTAAATTGAGCTAGCTCCGCACTTCGAGCCACCAAAGAGCAAAAGATCGGAATGGCTGTCCGAAGTGTATGGCGACGTTGCATAACTCAGCCATATTTCCTCTCGAGCTTGGGTTATCCCATCAGAAGTGAGGAAAATGCATAGGATTTTGTTCGTGAAACCTCGGTTAAAGCATCCAAGTTTCAGTGTTACCCATGTGTTAGCTGGAATAAAGCCAACGGTGTTTCCGTTAGCAAGAACAACTCCAACAAACACTCCGATTTTACCATCTGCCATGACTCCAAATCCAAATTTCAGGTTCCCTGTGAGGGCTTCAATTCGCCTCACTATCCAGTGGTAGTTGCATGTTGAGTTGAAATTCATAGATGTCATCTTAAAGACTATACGCATTCCGAAGGAAAGGAAACCAAAGCTGTCAATGAAGCTGTAGTCTCTATTTGGGCTGAGAAGTAAGGTCTGAGCGTATCCAGAGAACTGGACGGTCTCGTAGAAGGTGTCTACGTTCCATAGATTCAAGAGTTGGGTTTTTGCAGTGCCATCTGCATTTCCGAAATCGTAGCTGTAAGGAACAGAGGAAGTAATGTCAAGGATGTTGCTAGTGGAATCGTAGTCGTACATGGACCTCATAATTTCGATTCCAAAAAAGTCGGTGGTGAATACTGGGTATGTATGGACTGAATATGCTAAGAGAGCGACTTCAGATGCTGTGCTGATTGTTTTACCAACAATAATGGTCGGATACGAAAGGGTAATACTCGCGAGCTTGTGATTTGGGGGATCGCTTCCTAAAACTACAAAATCCGAAGATTGGTAGGCCGTCCTGACAACAGGCCCATTGTAAGTAACCGACGTATTGAGAGTGATTCCTTGACTGATAGTGCTAGTGACAGCCGAGGGGTCGTAAAGATACATATAAAATGCATTGTTTTTGAAATCGGTGACTGCAACAATATAATACCAGGCATTTGTGACTAATGGCGCGTTGATATGGGAAAAATTACCACTGCTGATGCTGTAGTAGGCTCCAAAATAAAGCTGTGGCACTCCTAATTCGATTCGCTGGTAGATGGCTGGGAGTCTGGCCATATTTTGAGAGTTGTCGTAAGAAACTTTAAAAATCAGACCCCAATCACTGGCATGACTGACGCAGGTCGTCTTAAAAGTGTTTTGGAACCAGAGCCCAAAGACAGCCTTCGTTGCACCATTGAAACTTGAAGGAAGTTGGTGATTGAAGATAAAATCTCTCTCTTGGGTTCCGCAACTATAGGTTCTGCTGGTGTCGTAAGTCTTTATGTCACATAGAGGAGTTCCGAGGACAGAGGAACCTAACGCCAGAAGAGTTATAAGGAAGAGGCTTTTACTAAAGCCGGTTATGAAACTCATCTTCGAATTGATTCAAGCAAGTTTAAATTAATTAATCAGTGCTATATTTAATACGCTTAGAAAAGACCTATTCCCGACAGAGTGAAAGATTCATATCAAACTTTCGCTTTTGATGTTATCTCGCGGATGGTGCAAATGAAAGATAAGCAAAGCACAAATACCTTATTTTCATCTATTTTCATCATTTAGAGCATTAGGTTGATAGTTTTAACCCCAATCTGTTTCTCTTTGAGAGAGAGAAAAAAGAGACAGAAAATGAAAATAGCCTTCTCATCTGAAGAACGTTCAGAAATTAACATTGCTTTAAACACCTCGAAAGCATATCTATAAATATCCAAAAGCCATAAAGTATAAGATAATGAGAATACCAAAGCAATTCATTTTACAGAATTAATTATCAATTTAGTTTCGTATACTTCATCATATCATATTACCTGTTCACCATTTATTTCGGTGTAGTTCTCTGAGGTTGCGGGTGGGTTATACATTTGCGAGTGATCTGCTATTATATTATATTATATTCAAGCGGCCGAGGATTGTAGGCTTGAGAATTATCAGTTCGAAGATTATCAAGCTGGACATTAAATCTTTGCGGATAGTATCTAGGGCTGAATATAATTCGGTTGAGATATTAAAGAAACTTTCTTTAGGAGTAGATTTCTTGTAGCTGCTGATTTCGAGAAAATCAAAAGATGTCTGGCTTTATAGAGAGAGATTTAGGTGAGATGGTTTGGGGAAAATTTGAAGCTACTGAGTATGGCAGAGTTCCTCTGGTTTCGTGTTTGAATAGCTATTGGTGATGTTGAGGAATGGGGATGAGTTTGAAAAAAATTACTACCACATGATACAAAAAGTTCATTTCATCAGTCTTTATCTTCGATGTATGAGAGAAGATCGATACCGTCCTATTTGTGCTTTTGGGAAAGAAGATAGAAACCGAATAACGAACTACAACTCTCACAGTCAAACTGATAACAACCTAGCTTTTATCTTACCTTTAAAAGAGTACGAACTCAAAATACTGCATTAATCAAATGGACAGCATTTTCTCAGGCGGTTACTGTTAGTCCTGTATATGTTACCGCTTTGACTTGTAGAAAAACGAGTAGACATACATTAGTTCAAAGATAACGATACACAGGTTAGTCTAAACTTTGATCCCGAACCTCTGCAATGGTGATAAAGAAAAATTGCATCTAACATTATTGTGTGACTAGATTAACAACTACTAATTCAATTACATTTGCCCTTTCTTCAACGATTCAACGACCTATGAAAAGGGTAAAAAACTTTGATTCCAATTTGTAAATTTTTATTGAGAGCTCTTGATCCAAAATAATCCAAGCCAAAAATAATTACATTCTTATTATGGTTGAGAACCTAGCAACAGAGCTTGTTGTGCTTAATGGGGAGATAGGGCCGCAAAATATCCGCACCATCGGTATCGTGAGCTCTGTTTTCGGAACTATTTCAACTCTGGGTTGCTTATTTACTATGATAACCACAATACGTTCGAACAAATCTCAACATGCCCTCGGCAAGATGGTCATCTTGGCTTCTCTTATGGAAATCTTATGCAGTTTTTCAAGCATGTTGAATTTTTTACCTAACATCAAAGAAAGCAACTGTCAGGTCCAGGGGTTTATGATCGGATTCGGCCGAGGAGGAGCCATTTTTTGGTATTGCTGTTTTGCTCATTCTCTCAACGTTTGCGTTGGACGCAATGATGTTCAAGCTATTGGGACCTTTATGAAGAGATATATTTTCTTTTCCTTTCCCATCGCCACCTTATTGGGTTATTTCTCAATTGGAGTTTATAAAATAAAACAGGTCTACCCCATCTGCGCTCATTGCAATACACTTGGAAGCCTCGAACTTGGAGAGATGTTGACGTACTTGCTCCCTTCGCTGCTGGGCGTCGCTGTCTGTCTTTACTATCACATCTCAACTATCCGAAAATTAATACAATTTGAAGGCGCGAATTACTCTGAGCTGCTTCTCTATCCTCTGGTTTTGATAATCTGCAATTTCCCAGTGGCAGTAATCGAGCTGTACGCCCAGCTGTCATCAGCAAGTGAAATTCCATGGTTACTGACGTTAGGTGAAAACGTATTGTTTTATTCGCAAGGGTTGCTGAATGCTCTAATTTCAGGGCTTTCAGGCCGAGAGAGAGAGAATGATCGTGGATACACAATGGCAAATGATAGATTCGACACAGAGTATTTTCGTAAAGAAACGACAGCTGATAGATCGAGACGTCAGTCGTCATGGGCGAGAAGAACTATCACGGCAGTACCGGCTGATATATCCGAGTATGCACTCTAATTTGTTGATTGGGATTAAAAAAATATATTTAATCTATACCAAAGGCGTTTGCTTGGTAGTTTGTGGCTATCTGCCAGCATAGAAGTTCAATTGTCTTCCCAGTACAAATATTATAGATTTTTATTTTCAGATGCATCGAAATTGGCCACTTTTTCTTTGAAATTCATCATACAAAAAGAATTAGCTGTGTTCATTTAAGATTAGTCTTTCAAAAATAAAGTTTAATGCATCCTTTTCTTAATTATGTTGGAATGCGCAGCAATCAGACACCAGCATGTTAAGTGACAGGAAAGTCAACAAAGGAAATAGACTGGCACTAAGCATGATAAAAATAATACTCTAGAAGCCCAGAGATACACATTAACAATTCCATTAAACAACAGATTTTTCAGTTTCCTCTGAAAGGGAGGTCATAGCCGCATAAGAAGTCGATGATGGCTCTCCGCCGACTTGATTAGCAGACTTTAAAAGGCTAATTGTGTGCTCTCTTTTCCGCATGCAACATAACTCTTTATAGCCGTAAATAATTTTTTGGGAGAGCCCATAAGCAAAAGCGTTGAATAACCCCTGAATATTCCAAAGAATATTCGCTACCATCACAAATGAGAACGATATCGCCCAGCTTCCTTTCATTTCGGTGAGGAAGCCCACAATACAGATTGGGAGGTTGCATATGATGAGAATCAGAGGGAAAAACACGACCTCCGAGAATAAATTAGACCCAGTTTTCCTGATTTGCCCCACGACGGAGATATAACAGAAACTGCAATAGAGGGCCGATAGACCCATAGGCAGTATTATAATAATCAGATTACCCCAGTCAAAGCGCTCGTCTAACGATCTATGGTAGCAGTACTCAGGAGCCGGGTCGACCCCAACGGTATAAAAACTCGTGTAAACGGCCGTGATGCCAAGTCCAGCGGAAAGGATGAAGGAAATTGCCACATATCTCCACCAATACTTAGACAATGAGCGCACTTCAATGTGATTCATCGAGACGTACATAGCATGAGCAAAGAAACAGGTCCAGAGAAAAGAACTTATGTTTCCGAATGTGGAGAAGAAGGAGATCGTTTGACAAGTAAGGTTGCTTGGGTTCTGGATGAACAGGAATATTGTCATTGCAGCTCCTAAGATGTCCGCTAGAGAGAGCGCGACGATCATTTTCCCGATGGTTGTCCATTCTTTTCGGAGTATGATTGTTGTCACTAGATTGAAAAGCGAGCCTAGAATTGACAAAGATGAAGATATTGCATTCGCAATGTTTATGAGATAAGCCTGGTGTGGGTCGATATTAGCAGAGAGTTGATGAAGGCCACCGTTCATGAAATAGACTCAAGAAAATTATCAAAGAAATTTGAGAATAAATGTAGATTAAAATTTTTTTGCTTAAAATTTAGGCTCAGGTAACCTCGTACTGAAGATTCAACCAGACATTTTATTATTCAATATAGAAAAGATTCTTTGATTTTCAAGAGAAACATCATCACAAAATTGCGATTTCATATTAATTAGGAGCTAGACGAGCTTCTGATTTCTGAAGCGCTAATAGCTGAGTACATTTCTCTATGATTAAAAAAGGAAGTGATTGGTACATTATGAGATCATGTTTTGCTGACATAATAATGATACTTGATCGGTACATCACGAATTTATGCTTAAACAGCCTAAAGAATCAAAAACGCCCACGAATTTTGAAGTTATAAAACAACGAGGTAGATTGCTTCAATATTTGTGAAAAATGTATCGACCCGGATAAAGAGTGCAAGCCTTAGAGAGTTCAATACCTATCTCATGGTGATTGGTTAATATATACTTCTCAATTCTTATCAGCCAGAAAACCGTTCAAAAGATTATTTATGATACCTCCAACAATCTTAAAATTTTTTCTAACATCAGTCACAGAGAATAAAACTCGGATATTATTCGCTATTTCATAACTTTATATCAGAATTCCTTAGAACTGTTATCACATGAATATCTTCTCCCAAAGAATATAAGTAATAATCTCTACACCAGCTCAGAACCCCAATGTCTACACTTAAATTCAATGCTTCGAAATTAGGACCTACCTGGACTATCCCCTCCAAACTCGAGCAGACTTCCGAAGTAGTGTATATCGGAAATAAAGAAGTTGCAATCGCTGGAGTCAAAGCAAAGAAGGTCCTTATCTCCAAATTCGATATCGAACGACGCTCTAAGATTATCTCTAGAGTTTTGATAACCCGCATGCCTGTAGCCAACCTCATCTACATCGCCAAACTGAAGACCATCGTTTGTTTATTGAAAGATAGCACTGAGATCCTATTTTTGAATCGAGATCTCATCGTGAAACAAAAGCTCCGATGCCGCTTTGTCCCTTACACTATAGACTTTGATCCTACCAGATATCTGCTTTACATTGGAGGAGATTTCACGACGATTCTAATATATAGCGCGTTGAATTTGAAACTGGTTGGAAGACATAAATGGAAAAATCCGTCTTCATCGATAAAATCTCTCAGAGTTATCCCCAAATTGAATTACTTGGCTATGTTATGCACATATACTTATACGCTGACGCTCTGGCGTTTGAACGATCATAAACGCGTGGATTGCGCCTATATATCTTATTCTTACGCCTCGCATTATATGCTCTCTTTTGACCCTGGCAGCTCAACGCTTGCTCTGAATACAGACGAAAATGTCACTATGTATCAGATAACAAGCAAAGGATTCGAAAATGAAAACATTTTGAGCCCTTATACTAAAAATGAAGCTGATTTTTCGAATGTTATGTTAATTTCTCCGATTAAATGCGTGATTGCGACGACGGTATTCAAGTCGGTGTGGCTTTGGAATGTTGAGACTGGTGAAGTGCAAAATAAAATAAATATTTCCGATGAAATTATTAATGGACTGACGATAGCGCCATTAGGAAAGCAGTTAGTGGTCATTGTATCAGATAGCATCAACGGAAATATTACTATTCTTAGTATGTCCAAATCGTAATTTTTATAGTTTCATGGTTTTTCGGTTGATATTTCAAGAAATTTATATTGATGACGCACAGAATAAAATGATATTCTATTCATATAAAGAGCACTATGTTAAAATATCGTTCCTATATCTGTTAAATGCGACATTCTGTAGGTTGACAGGGGTAATCTTTGAAGATACCCTAGAGGGAAAATGCGGTAATATTAATGAAACAGGTTAAAATAAACAAATCATTGCACAGTCAAAACTTCATTAATTTTTATTTCGAATCTTAATACCTTGCAATGGAAGTTCAACGTAACAAAACATATCGCTCTGCGCTGACCATGTGGGCGAGCGCCTTGGCGCTGTCATTTTCCCTCTTTGCTAATGGGTATGCTTATAGTATCTACAGCAATCTCCAGAACCATTATAAGAGTCTCTTTGGATGGGATTCAGAAAGAGACACAGCAGCAATTTCAATAACAGGATCTATTCTTCAAGTCGGCTTGGTCATTGTCGTCTTCATCGGAAAGCCCATGGTCGATGGACTCGGTAGATTTCGTTGTATGGTCGCCACAAACTTCTTAGCAGCTATCGGATTTATCCTAGTCGCGGTTGAGTCCTGGCCAGTGATCCTAATCGGAAGACTAACGATAGGAATAGCTCTTGGAATTCAATATAATGCAGTTCCTCTCTATATCCGAGAGATAACCCCTAATAATTACGCGGGAGCAACAGGAGCTTGCGTTGGTCTGCTAATTACCTTCGGTGTCCTGACTGGTTTTTCCTTAGGTGATTCCACCGCAACGAGCAGCCTACACTGGAAATTCCAAGCGAGTTTTCCTTTGATCACCACGTTTTTGCAGCTGATTGCTTTGTTTACAATAATCAGACATGATTCACCGCAATGGCTATACGCAATCAAATCAGATCGAGCGGCAGCCGTTGACTCAGCAGTGCATTTTTTCTCAGACGAGTACGCGAAAAGCACGATGGCTCTTCTTGACGAGGGACATGAAACCCAAGGAGATATATCTTACTCATCAGTTATCAAAAAACCGTTCTTGAAGCCGTTAATCCTGGGACTGGTTTTGGCTACTTGTCAGCAGTTATCTGGAATTTCAGCAATTAATTACTATGCAATTCAGATTTTCGACGTGGTAGGACTGTCGCCAGCGGCATCTAAGCTGTTCAGTGTGCTATATGGAGGATTCAATGTCTTAGGCACGGTGTTTTTAATATTTTTATCGGATAAATTGGGCAGAAGGACATTGTTTATAAATGGACTCATTATAATGGGAACGATTCTGTTTTCAATTGGTATCATGATAAATCTGCGCCTGATGAGCTTGGCTCCGTATCTGCTGCTAGGCTACATCTTGGTCTACAGCTTGTGCATTGGATCGTTATTTTATATTTGTATAAGTGAGATATTACCGACAGCAGGAATCAATTTGGTGATTTTCGTGGACAATATTTTGGGTTTTCTGGCTGGGTTTTCTTTCTTGTTTATTAAAGAGTCACGAATCGGGGTTGGAGGCGCGTTTTATATTTATGGAGTAACTTGTGCCATGGGATTGATCTATTGCTGGTATAATATGCCTGAGACGAAGAACTTAACTCTGAGACAAATCAATAAGTTATTTTATAATGAAGAAAACGCAAAGTTGGAGATGGTTACTGACCCGGTCGTTTTTAAAGATATTGCTACATAAGGTACTGCCTTTAGGCTAAGTGATTTTTCTTTTATATCCAATATCCATTGCTTGTGAGATAGGATACATTTTGATTTTGCGATTGAATAAAAACCCTTTCTCTGTTCTAAAATTCTGGCTTGAATAAACAAATAAGATAATATTAGTGTCTTTGGATTGATTATAATAGCTTTTTAAATTTTGAACTCGAAAAATTGGATCTATAGCGTGTTGGGAATGTTACCTCAGAAAAACTTAGCATGTTTGGTTTCAAAGCGCTTCTGTTTATCATTGTATGTCAAGCCATTTGACTTCTTAATATTTTCGTATCATTTTGTATTATCTAAGAGTGCCAATATCATTTTTTGAGATTGCACAGCTCCTCTTTGAATCAGTTCAAGATTTGAATTATCGAAAAACTTTTTGAAATCTCTCGTGCAATCGAGTGGAACTCTCTTGTTTGTTTTTTTTTTTAATAACGGCACTGTTACTAAGAAAAATAGATTGCTTATGAACTCCAGAAATAATCCAATTCCCTTGGGTATTCGTAAAGAGCTCTGCAAGAAACTTATTTCCACTATCATTTTGCTAAACTTTGAGCTGCAGGACAGACGCTGGATGAGGTAATATACCTCCTCCTTAATGAATATTCGAACAGACAGGGGGAGCATCAAATTAAAATCAGAACTTACTTTGAATTTTATTTAAATAACAAATTTATTCCGCTAGTATTTGAAGCTCTGTTCGACCTCTCTAATCCTTCTAAAAAACCTCAAAAAGACAGATAAACCTTTCCATTTCAAAAAGTAAGGCGCAACCTCCTCTCGATTCCTCGTTACTTTATCGCCAGGAAATATTACAGATGAAAGACTCTGACAAAAATTACATTAATCTATCCTCTAAGAGAGGTAACCCATTGCAGTTTTTGATGACAAATTATGAACTTCTTCAGAATTAAATACTCTTGCTTACTCCGAAAGCTTCAAAAAGACAACGCAAAAAGATGAACCAAAGCGAAACCAAAAAGGCCAAGAACATACTGCAAACTCAGAAATTTCTTATGAGAAGCTCGTTGAAACGACGAGAGGGAGCATTCCAAAACATAATAAAATAGTCGAGGAGCGAGCTGATATTAACTCTGAGGTGAATAAAGTGGTGTTTCCCGCCTATTGTTTAATTTTAATAGATCTCATCAGTCACTAAAAGCACAATTACACAAGAAAACAAGATCACCAGAAGTGTTCAGAAGGTATGGGAATTCATTATTGTTAATCCCTGATGCAACTGGGTCAATTATTATTCTTATTAGAAAGACATTGGTGCTGAGCCTGGAGTTCATTATCCCATCTTCGCTTCCAAGCGAGGTACAATTTCGTTTATTTTGATAATGATTATGAAGATTATTAAGGAAAAAGCGTAATAGAATTTTGCGAAATTTGGATGAATGCTAATAAAAACGGCCATCAAAAGCCAAATCCACAAGAAGAGGACGATCAAGAAGCTAATTTGGAAATTTCTTATGAAAAATTGTCCGAAACGCCTAAAACCAAAAAGGGGAATCCTGAAGAAACGATCGTAGAAGATCCTGAGATTAACACAGAAGTGCTTGATTTTACTTTGACCCATCGTTCATTTCTATCTTGTTATAGGGCTTGCTGACCAATAATAACGCAATAACACAACAAAACAATATGCTAAAGATAGAATACGATCGGGAGGATGAAGCGAAGTGTCTCATTTGCTGCGATGGCTACGGTTACGATGACGATGATATCATGTTCTGTGACTACTGCAATGCCCCTACTCATCAATCTTGCTATGGCAGCGAATTAATGCAAATGAAACCTGAAAGTAAAATTTTCAGTGTTTCTTCTCTTGTCATTGTAAACTCAGATTTTGATGAATGGTATTGCCAGCGTTGTCAACAACTCCAGCTGGGCTTTAAGACTATGACTGAGATGAGATGCTTTTTCTGTCCAGAACTTAAAGGGATTATTAAATTCGATCATAAAAACGGGATTTGGGTTAAATTTTTCATAATTTAGCATCACTCACATAATACCTTTGTTAGGCGCATGTTGCTTGTGTAAACTGGATACCAGAAATCTATTTCGTGGAAGACGGATATAAGTAACCCCTATCTGATGTTGAGAGAAACTCTGACCTGTGTTACCTTTCCATAGAGAAATAATCGAATTTAAAGATTATAATGCTGAACGGAAAAACTATCTCTGCTCAATCTGCGGCATTAATTACGGTGACTGTATAAAGGTAGTTCTATCACTTAGACTTGGTAAAGGATAAACGTTCACTTATTAGTGTGATTATATCCAGTGCAGTGCCTATTTTCATATCACTTGTGCTCAGCGGAAAGTAACAACTCGACTTCCTTGAGAAAGGAACTCAACCCAATGATTTTACTTCAGGGATTGATTTTTGAGTGGAAAAAGATGGAAGCTCTGAAGGAGCACAACGCTGGTGGGGAAAATTAGTATGGTTTCGCTTTTTCTGTTTTAATGGTACCTTTCTTTCTAGCTATTCGAATATTTTCTGCAGCAAACATCTGAAAGAAGTGGCACCAAGTACATTTTCTAGCTCATTCCGTCGGGAAGCGAATAAAATGATATATAGAGTTCTTCGACAACTACTCAGAGCCCGCTAGAAAATTTTACGAGAAAATGGGTGGAAAACTGAGTTATCTTTATCCAACAAAAGAAAGCTGCGAAAAAAAAGCCCAGAGACTCGTCAAGCTCTCGGCTAAGCCACAACCAGAAAAGCCTTCACCGTAAATCTGATAAAAGAAACAAGGGATTATTCTATTGTAGAAAAGAGACTGAGTCTGAACCAAACAACACGGCCGTTGTTAAGAAAGTTGCAAGAAAACCCAAAGAGGAAAGAATAGCTGTGAAAAGTGTTACTCCAGTTTCCGAAGAAGAAAGCAAACTAGAAAATGCCCGATTGGTCCAGCCGACTCCAGCCGTTCAGCCACTAGAGACTCAAATAATCAATATTAATTCCGATCTCGCTAAAATCCTTAAAGTATCGAGCTCGCTCACCAAAACAGAGTTCATTGAAGCTGTGCAGACTTTTGTACAAAAGAATGGTCTCTATGATCCGACTTCAGATAAAATACTATTTAAACGGTGAGCTAACTAATTCGCTCTGAGCCTTTGTCATTTTTCACCGAAATAGGCATAAGCCACTCCATAGTTTGCTTCAACTCGACGAGATATCGAAAAAAGAAATCTTTAATTTTCTCCATCGTTTTCCTACTAATCCTCCAGCTAACAAAAACTCAGTTGAAAAACAAAAAAGCTCTGTAGCGAAAGAAAAAAGCTCAGCACTCGAGCAGAAAGGGATCGCTGAAGAGAGAAAAAGTGTTGTAGACGACCCTATATCAGCTAGAAAAGCAGTAGAAGCTACTCAAGATCAAGTCAGCAAGAAGACTCCTCGAGTAGCGGAGTGTGAGCATCAGAGATTTGACTCGATTGGACTAGAAAAAAGCTCCAGCTTCAACAAACAGGAAGAGAAAAACCGTAGTTCCTCAAATTCCACGAGCTCTAAATTGCAAGAGTCAATGAGTCCGATTCAAAAACCTAAAACGACTCCGGCTCCGGATCGAGCAGGGGTAGCTACGAGCGACTTCAGCCTAGAAGGTGATTCGAAATCAGTGAAGGACAAAGCTGCGAAGACCAGTGATAAGCACGCTCGTGATGTGAAACCTCTAAAGGAAAAGATCACAACATCTCATCAGATGGAGCCCGGTGAGATTCCTTCAAAAAAGTAAATTGTAGTGTTTAGGAGTCGAATTATTCCATTCTTAATCGCAGCGAGAAGATCGAGAAGAAAAAGAGTACCGTGACAAATGGGGGTAGTCTAACTCAAAAAGCGTCTAAGAGCAGCAGTTCTCATCATCAGCAGCCAAGAGAACATACAAGCAATCAAAATGCCGCGAAAAAGAATCAGATTATGAACAACGAAGAGTATGATCCTCTAGGAATCATTTCCCGGAAACCTATTCTCAGCCATGAGCCAGAAATACAAAAAAAATTATTGGTTGAAAAAAATCCGCTGAGAAAATCAGCAGCTTCAGCGTATTGTTATTAGAGTTCGAAGTCCTAATCATCTATTCGATAGGTTGGTGAACATGGAGCAAGATTTGCTTCGACCCGTTGAAGATGTGCCGCCAAAACCCCTTAAACTCGGGGAACTGCTTGAACCTCCTAATAGAAGACCAGGCCTTAACCTCTACGATCAGAGGTTGGATTGGTATTGGAAACCTCAAATTACGTTTAGAACGCCAGAGGAATTTCGGCTGAAGTTCAAGAAAAACGATTGGAGTGAAGGGGATTTGGATTCGTAAGGACTGCCACTTGCAAGCAAAGCACAGTCCGAGAGCGATTTTCAGGGAATGTGCTGTCTGATAACATACATTCATACTTGTATAGATAAATCGTCAATATCCACTAGAGTGACTAGAGGAATTTTGATCTGGTTTTGCTAGATAAAGGAATAGATAGAGAGAGATTAATATATTTGCTTTATGTTTAAAGATCACTTATAAGTTTTGACCACTAACACAAAATCGAGAGAAAATAACGCTCCAGGAGATGTATAGATCCTGCTGTGGTATATTTAGAAGAAATGTCCAAATACAACGTCGGTTCCCCCACCATTATCTCCATTCAACTCACGAATTCCGTTATTACAGTGAGCAAAACTCCCTTATATGAAAGTCTTAGAGCTTTCGAAGAGAAATACCGCATATTTAATGGTGTCATGTTACTCTGGAATAATTTACATTTTCATGATTTTAATTGCAGGTAATCAACTAATGTAAAATGCCTTTTTTATCATTCAGAGTTTTTCATATTTTTGATCAAACACCTACCGATTGCGCTTCGCGACATTCCCATATGTTACTTCTCAGCTATGTATGGTTCTTGCACTGCCCAAGCCTTGTTTTCAAATTTATTTTACATTGAAATTTCCTCAGAAATCAAATATATCGCGCTGAATGCAAGAAATGTGACGCCAGAGAACAATCTATGCTGGTTTTTCAACATTCTGCAGTACATTTGGCGCGGTTCTTCTTGTTTTATTAATTTTTTTTTTCTTTCTTTCTGCGAATTAAAAAACAAATGAACTACCGGAATTCGTTTGAGGTTTTAACCAATTAAACTGAAAATAAAAAAAATCAATATTTAATTTTGCGACTTCGCCATAAAACCTCTCTCAAGGGAAACCATTCGCACATATGTTCATTGAATGCAGACAAAGCATAATGAGTATTCCGAAATCCTCGGATACAAGCATCATATTCCCTTTCAGACTTTGCCCTTTTCAATTCCGATGCGATCCGAAAGATTATAGATTAGTTGAAGAACGACTCTCCGCAGCTAAAATCCAGGAACATTTAAAGAGCTTTCATGATGTCTGCCGCAATTTCAAGGGGCTGAAGGTTATTCGAATAATCTTCGCCTTAATGCTTCTAGCAACGCTTGCTTGTGTTGTTGTTGGTTCGGTTTTCATTAATTTGGGGCTCCAAAACAAACTCGCTCCGTTTTTCAATTTGAGCGACGATAACCACATCATTAGCTTATCAAACGAGAAAATCAAAGTCGGTGGCGCTCTGCTGGGGTTTTCTTTGGTTACGTTTTTCATACTGTTGATCGTTCTCATCATCAAAAACCGAAAATTGAGGATCTATTACGAAGATCGGATCTTCCCAGTTATGACTAAGATCAACTCTGAATTGCACGACTTGGGCCTGCGATGGAGGCTAGGCAACCAGCTCCGATGGATTGAGCTGAGTATTGATTACAAGAAGAATGATACTTATGCACCTACTCAATTGTTATTTAATGCCAGTAGTGTTAGTCTCGCTCCTATGGTGAGTAATATGGTCTGATTGTAGTTCCTATTGCTGATGTTCTAATCTATAAATAAAATGTATTCGCTTCCTTTGTAACGAGATATCTCAGGAGCTTTGCATCTGTATATTACTAAAGTTTTACAAGAAGGTGGAATTTCGTAATATTAAAGAGCGTAGAGTTCAGTAATTGCTGGGGTCTCTTAGTGGAAGAGTACTGAAATTGGAGGTTTTGTTTTTTGAAAATTGAAATAGTTCAAATTAAATTGAATTAACAGCTTATTAGCTAAACGTATCATGAGTGGCCCCAAGAAAGTCTTCCTGTCGTTATCAGAGGCTTTGGCAGGTGAAAATTCTCAAGGTAAAAAGGCTGCTTTGATGAATTGTATACATTAACTGCTTTTAGTAGAGCCGAGATTGGTTGGAGGTCGCCAAAGGGAAATATTGAAGCAATTACAAAATTTTCGAGAGTCCAATGACAGAATGAAAGAAGTGGTGACGAAAGCGATTGCAGACTCAAGCCAGAATGATTTAAGTAGCTTGAAAGCAGATGTTTCGCGAGTTTCGTCAAAATCTTTCAAAAAGAAACGATCAAATGAAAACGAAGGTCTTGTTGGAAACAGTTCGAAACTGAGTGATTTAAAAAACGCCTCAAGGAGTTCGGTTGTTGATGAGTTAGTGGATGATGCTCAGGTTCAGGTTCAAATCGTATCGAATCTCATAAACGAAATCAGAGCTCGAAGGTTACAGGCAAAGAGAACCAAAGAATCATTACCGAAAGAGACGATTGAAATACGTCAGATGTCTTCTCCCTCCAATACCGCTCAGAGAAATAGTGATAGTAATGCTTACGCAGTAGATGGAGGACGCAATCATGTAACAGAATCTGGATTGGTTTGTCAACAGCAACAAGAAGAAAGCAGTCAAAGCAGCAAACAGAATTCAAGAGCAGAAGGAACCGAAGGTAGAGTGAACAGAGACTCATCTGCGAAAACTTGTGAGAGTCAGGACAAATTCTCAGGAGTTATTAGTCAAAATCAACAGTTAAATGAGCCTGGAAATTCAGGAGAAGAAGACGGGGCAGCTCCAATGGGTCAATTCAATTTTGAAGGTGACACTCTTCTTAGATCTGAAGACCTGTCTCCAAATAATAGAGAAAATTTCCCTGAATGGTCTGTCGAAGAAATAGCGCACCCAGACAAATCCAAACCTGCTCAATATACTGAAGAGGTTCATGCATTCAATCGTAATTCCAATACTACGGAAGGCTTTGCTACTCAAGATGAAACTCAATCGAAGCCTGACGCAAAGAAAGGGATAACTGGAAGGTTATCTTCGAATCTACAAGAAAATGGAAATGCCAAACTAAACGGAACTTATGCAGCAAAATCGAGTATCCAGGATCGTATTTTAGATTTCTTGCTGAGTGATGACACATCCTCGAAAATTGATAATTCCTCAACACAAGATTTCTCGAAGCGAGAAGAAGGAGTACTCAGGCAGGAGCAGGATTTACACGTCGAAGAATCTCATAACCTTCTGGAGAATGGATTAGATAAAGCTTCAATTAATGGCCAAGGACTCTTGAGCAAGGGTGTCGGCAGCACTGGAAACTCACAGGATCCTCAAGTTGTTAGGAAATCTTATCAAAATTCTAACGAAAACAGCGAGAATAAGAGCAAAATCTCAGCAGAAGCATCTTCTATAGGAGGAAATAATGTTTGTAAGACTCAGTCTCCAAAAGATTTGAACAGGCGAAGTGAAGTATTGCAGTCAACGCAGGAGCTTAACCCATCGAAAGCAATCAAATCTCAATCTAACAATCTCTTGCATACATCCCAGCAAAGCGCTCCCATCGTCTCTCATAATATTTCAAGAAAAACTGCATTGGAAAAAAATACCATAGATGACGAGTAATTATCAAAAACCATAATATCCTTTTAACATTTCATTAGGGAATTTCAAAATGAAATTGAGAAACAGTATCAAGAATATTTACGACTCTATGGAGGTGGAGATTTACAAAAGGACAATATGAAGGAGATATCTCAACATAAGGAGGAAACTAACCAAAACGCCGACTACGAGCAAGTAGTTGAAGAAGTGTTCGACCGGAAGAAAACCGAATTTATGAGTCCTCACGCGTTCCTTCCCCCACACCTTGAAGGTGCTTATCAACCTGACACAGAAGAGGAAGATCAGCACGCCAGCTACGAAGACCCTTACGAACTGACCGCTCAAGCCATACATCAGCCTGAGATGGCTCCATACAACCGATTTTGGCAATTTTATCCAGTATTAGAATCCGTTCCTGAGCATACTGTACTTAGCGAGACTTGCTCAGAAGCTTCAAACGACTCGCCTGCCCGGCAAAGAAGCACTTTAGAGCAACACCATTCTCCTAAAAAGATAGAATTTAGTCTAGAGAGTTTAATTCAACCAAATTTCCCGCTTTCTCATGCAAGCAGTGGAAAGAAAGCCAGTTCAAACTTGCAAACTCCTAATAACTATATCTACCTCGAAGAAGATGACAGAAGAAGCATGCCGTTCAGAGCACAAATACCATATAGAGCAGATACAGATTATGGCTTTGGACTCTTGGACCCGGATCACGAGCAGCACAGCTATTTTGGACAGTATCAACATCCTGACTCTATTTGGGATTCAGTACATTTCTACAATGTCATGGATCCAGGGGCATTCATGAAGGACGGCCAACGTATTAATCGCGCATTTGTGAAAGAAATGCTTTCGGCTAAGCGCAACCCACGAATGCATTCTCCCGTCGATAAGAACGCTGATAACTTCTCCCACACACGATCGAGATCAGGCTCGAAGTCCTCATCTAATCTCTCCATGATTTCTTCCAATTCAAAAATAAGAAATGAATCTCTGAACACAACAACAGCTCTTCTAGGGGAGTTTGATCATACACCAAAGGCTAATTTGACTAACAGCAGCTTCTTCTCCTCGACGAAAGGGTCGGGTCAAAAACCTCAATATTTCGGAGATTATGAGATGATTGCTGAAGCACATCGAGTTACCGAGAGCGGAGGTTTCAATAGAGGAGGCGCGAAGTCAAGCACTCCAAAAACGCAAGAAATGAGAGGTTTTGGAGGTAAAAATTCTAAAGTGAAAGTAGATCCGAGCATGGCTCCCCCAGGGAAGAAGAAAGGGGTCCATCAGTCTCAAGTAGGAGGGTTTGGATCTGCCAAACGGTTCGCAAAGTAAAATGGTCAATTGTAAGTTATTTTCTGTCGTCTGGAGATTATGTTCATAAAAAATGCGAAAGTGATGGTCTGGCAAGTTTTATTGATTTTTCAGCTCATCATGTGATGATTTATTTCAAAGTTGAATATAACGTGGATAACTTTTATTTTTTCACAGACATCTTAAGTTTGCTGATTTGTTAATTTGTAGTTGGAATGTAAAGTAGCTTGCTTACTCTCGCCAAAGAAATGGAAACTCCACTTAGATACCATGAAGAAAATGCATCAGTCAGATTGTTAATTTGTATCAATCTCTGAAACAAAATATGAAATCGCTAGCAATACCCAGGAATATAATTGCCACCACTTCACAGCATAAGCAATAAGCAGCATTCATAAAGATTTATAATCGTCTCTCAAACATGGATTAATCTTCATCAATCATCTCTTATGTGGGATTGATTTTCCCTCATAAAAAGGTCTTTCATACCTTTCAAGTCGCAAAAAGAAGCTAATGGAATGCTGAGAATCGCAATTAGTCCATAGTAAGCTACCTAAGAGCATTGCAAATTTTTTGTCCATTGTCGAAATCCGCGCGTTTTTAATTCCCGACTTTAATTTCTGATACTGAAAATAGATTTTCCTAATTCAAGAGTCTCAGCTCATAACTGAATTCTACCCATTTTTTTTTTTCAGATGACCCCTAGTTTCGGTTTTCCGCACAACACATCTACAACATCAACCTCTACAAAGTATCCAATTAACTCAGAGCTTGAAATGCTGATATAGAATTAAAAGCTTCACTTGTTAATTTGATGCTCACGAATTTTTATTAAACAGAATCAATTCGAAAAAGTTCACTGAACACGTTATGGAGGAAGATTTGAAGAAAGAATACTTGGATGCAAAATTAATTTCCTCTCAATCGGTTACCAAAGAGTGCACCGATATATCTACTCGCTTTGAGCCCAACTGTCCTGCAATGATTCAACCCACGCCTTTCACATTGAAGGAAGCATTCAAGGAGCTTTCTTTTGACAGCTTCCCTACCTTCGTTTTCTATCTTTCAAACATGCTTATCTGGACTTTCAATTTATATTATGCGGGTTTGAGAGGCGATGCTAGTCTGACCTCAGCGGTTGGTCTTACCAACACTTGGATGGGAGCCACAACCTTCTACATCATCCTCGGTCTCAACATCGGTACAACCGCCTTATGTTCTCAAGCGATTGGCGCTGGCGAAACTCGTGTTGCTGGAATAATGTTCCATAGAGCATTGATCATGAGATTGCTCATTGCACTCGTGCTCTATCCGCTCCAATTCTTCGCGTATCATATCTTCATGCTTTTTGGTGTGGAGGACACAGTAGCCCAAGAAGCTGGACTGTTCTGCCGGTTTCAACTCGGCGTGGTGCTTTTAATCATCATTTATGACACGCTGAAAAGCCTTCTAATGGCGAATGGAACTTACACGCCTTTTATCTTTAATCAAATCACAGGAATTGCGGTTCATTGGGGCGTGCTCTGGGTATTTGTCGTGCAGTTCGACATGGGTATCCTTGGTTTCTGTGCAGCGATGACTTGCACGCACCTTGCACTCGTATTCCTTCTGATCGGGTACATTATCATAAGAAAACCGTGCCCTGAGCTCCTATTTTTCCCTAAAAAGGACTCCTATCGTGAATTATTTAAGCAACTTAAAGAAGAACTGCCTATCGGAGGCATTCTTTATCTCGACTTCGCCGCCGAGCAGATGTCGGTGATGCTCTCTGGAGTCTATCCTCAAGAGCAGCTCGCAGCACAGATCTTAAATTACAACGTCCTTTCAATGATGACGCTTATACCACTGGGCCTTAACTCCACTCTGACGACGTATATTGGACATGCCATCGGTGAAAGCGATCTGATAAAGCTAAGGAGGTTTATTGAATCAGGCCTTATCATCTCATTGCTTCTCATCATAGTATAAGCGCCGGCTCTCTACTTTTTCTGTGATGATGTCGCTATGATATTCTCCGATGATACTCAAGTACTAGCTATCACAAGGACGCTTCTCAAGATGTACGCTATTGCTACTATTGCGGATTTCACGCAATTGGTCATGTCGTCTATTCTTAGAGGAGTTGGCAAAGAGCATATTGCTTGTTTCATCTTTGTGATAGGAAATTATGTGATCGGTTTGCCGACAGGGTTTGTGCTAGGAACGCTTTATGAGAAATACACGGTGGGTATGTTCACGGGAATCATCGTTGGAATGACTTTCAATGCGGTTGCGACGACGATTGCGTTGGTGACGGTGAATTTGAAACGTCAGTCGGAGAGAATATCGATAAAGATAGAGAAGAAGATGAGGTTGGGTATCCTTGCGTCGTCGTTTGCTTCTGCCAAATCGATTCAATCGCTCAAAAATTCGAGGAAAACCTCCAAGAACAGTTACGAAAATATCGAATATAATATTTGATTTGATAGATTAAGTGTCATTTTAGCGCAGTTATCCATGTGTTTCTGCATTGGTTAGAATGTTTGTTGATATTTAAAGTAATTTCACGATTCATTAGGTAATTTAAGAAAAAAATATCTATGGACCGGCAGAGAAAAGATAACAAAATTTTTAATTCATCATTAAGATGAAGTTTGGGTTCTGCTTTGATTATGAGAAATTTCTATAGTGATTAGAGATTAGAAATATGGAGTTAATTTATTGATAGTCCTATAGTATTAATAGATTTCAATAGTTAGACTGAAAGAATCTATATTTCGTCAATTCGTTAGAATTTCTTTTTGTTTTATTACTGAATTTGATACATGTTAACAAAAGCGTTTTGTAGGGTATCTGAAAAAAACTCTAAATCTAATCTGGTTTTATAACAGAAAATATTTCGTATAGAATTTTATATCTGAAAAAGACAATGAATGAGGAGATTGCTTAGAATTTTCTACCTGTCTCAATCATTCTATTGAGTTAAATCATACTTTGATGTTCTTTTTCATCGAAATTTGTTCCATCAAGCCTTGTACTTCTTTGCTCTGCAGCAACGGTTTCTGACACCATTTCGCTTTCTTCAATTCAGAGATTGATTCAAATCTTTGTTTCGAGTCGTATGCAAGCATCCGGTTTATCAATTCTCTGAACTCTTTGGAATAGAATCCTTGAGGACAAGAGAATCCAAAATTCTCAACACGCATTTCTTCATGAATTTCCCAAAACTCTTCCAAGTTTTCCAAGTTTCCTTCGATAAACAGCTTATAGAGTCCATCTTCCTGGGTAGCAGATTCAAAAGGCAAAGTTCCAGCTACCATCGCAAACAATGTGATTCCAAGAGCAAACAAATCGCTTTGGTCAGGATCGTAAGACTCTTTCTTGTGCATTTCGGGAGAAAGATATTCAGGGGTTCCTTGAATATCAGTGATGAGTTCTTTCCTACCAATTCTCTTTGCGTGTCCAAAGTCTGTCAGTTTGATGTTAAATTGATCATCAATACAAATATTTTCAGGTTTGATATCTCCATGAGAGACATGAGCTCTTTCATGTAAATATTCCAGAGCATCAAGCATCTGGTGGAAGAAAAAGTGAGCCACCGCTTGTGGCAATCGGCCATAATCTTGAATGTGATCAAGAAGGTCACATCGAGAAGCATATTCAAGCACTAGAGCCCGTTTGCTTTCTGATCGAGGCGTTGTGAAGCTACAGATGCCTTTCATCTCTAAGATATTTGGGTGAGAGAGCGATCCATGAATATCGGCTTCTCTGTTTACAACCTCTGAATCGACTTCAGATTTGAAAACTTTCACCGCAACTTCTTTTGATTCATCAGTATCAACTGCCAAGATAATATGGGCTGTAGACCCTGAGCTTACGAGGCGTTTTATTGTCCAAGTAGTCGATGAGGCTTCGAGTAAAGCAGACATCTCCTCTAATTCAAATATTACAAGCAATTATATAAAATATTTTTCTAACGTTGCTTTAAAGCAAAATAATTCAATTATTTTAATTTTTCAGTAATACCAAGCGTTTTATAACATATTAATGTTCATTAATAAATTTGAATTGTTTTTCTACTGTCAAAACATTTATCTTAAATTTTCCAACGTATATTTCATTTCAAAGCAGTACGTTAAGGTGATAAATGATATTAAAATTTATTGCTCGTTTATTAAGCTTATTGGGAGTTTATTATACAACGCAGGAAAACCATTTTTTCGCAATGATATGTTGCAAATGGTGCGTATTTTAGGGACTGATCGAATTCGACGATATTTCAATAGTGATGAAATGATAATTGCCTCAGCACTGCTAGAGTCTGTATGTGGAGAAATTGCTAGAGGAAGGTAGTTACCAAGAGTATCTCAAATAAATTGTTATACAAAATAATTTCTGGAAGCAGGGTTCTTTAACTACCGAAATATTAAATATAAGTGGGAATTTCAGATAATATGAGAACAATTTCAATAATTTAAAGTATTTCGTAAATTTGAAAATTAATAGACTTCAGCTTCAATGACTAAAAACTAAAAAAGGCTCTTGTTGTTTATTTCAAAATGAGACTCACAAAACTTTACCGAAAAGATTAGAGTAGAGCTAACTGTTACACAGGCAACATTTTATCAAAATAGCGGTTGAGATGTAGTTATATTTCTAAAATAACCATACATGCGTATAGCAGACCTGTAATAAGCAGCGAGAGAGATGACTTGTAGTGTCAGTAGCAAGCCAAACGTGATTGGACTTTCTAAAGTCTCATTCTGGCGAAATACATGCGATGGGGTTCGTAGTACGTATGGACTTAAGACTGTTTGAATGTGAATGCTGTTTTCTTGGCAATCACCTCACAGGAAGCAAGTCCAGATACCTGCTCTAGAATTTTATAATGAAATGGAGTTCGGCAGTTTTGACCTTATTAATGACTCAATGAATTTCTAAGTTTCAGCCATCTTAATTACATCTTGATTAGTTAGTCACCTTTTTAGGTGAGTAGTGATGCACCCTAGATATCAGAGCAAAACATCGACTAAGTTAAGAGAGCACTCTTCTTGTAGTTGTTGTTTATTATATATATGATAGCAAATATTTGCTGGCCTTCAAGGAAAGCATCGAGCCATTTCATCTTAGATCGCCTTTCAGTGGCTCTGAAAAGCGAAAGAACTGCATCAAACTCAACTGAAAAAATTACAATCAACACCCATAATGGCTAATGTCTGAATATTCTCTAAATTGCTCATGGATAAATGTTTACTCGATAAATGATGATTTAGTCGCGACAGCAAGATACCTGGAAGGAATTTTGACGAAGTATGATAATATAATATTTAAGTTTGCTCTTTGAGGAATGGAGATTTGCATGATTCTCTCAAGAGTGTTCCATCTATTCACGAGGATTTGCTTTTTCTTGATTTTACAGCCAGGAGATAATTATTCTAAGGGAATCTGCTTGATATGAGAGCTAGACTTCCTCTCTCAAAGCCATTTAAAGCGCTACCAATTGGAATTTGGTGCTGTACTCTAATGTATGGCTGAATAGCAATTTTTCAAAGAATAATTTGATAAAGAGAATGTTATATTCCTTTAAAAAACACAAAAGATACAAAGATAATATGGAAATTCGTACGCATTTTTGGTACTGTCTAATGTACTAAGTCGATTTCAAATCATTATTTGATATGCTTTTTAAGAGCAATTTGCTCCATTAAACTTTGAACATCTTTGTTTCTCAACAAAGCTCTTTGACACCATTTCGCCTTTTTTATCTCAGAGACAGATTCAAATCTATCACTCGGATCATATGCGAGCAATCGATTGATCAACTCTCTGAACTCTTTGGAATAAAATCCTTGAGGACAAGAGAATCCAAAATTCTCAACACTCATTTCTTCATGGATCGCCCAAAACTCTTCCAAGTTTCCTTCAATTATGAGCTTATAGAGCTCTTCTTCCTGAGTAGCAGATTCGAAAGGTAAAGTTCCAGCTACCATCACAAACAATGTGATGCCAAGAGCAAACAAGTCACTCTGGTAAGGATTGTACGACTCTTTCTTGTGCATTTCGGGAGAAAGATATTCAGGGGTTCCTTGAATATCAGTGATGAGTTCTTTCCTACCAATTCTCTTTGCGTGTCCAAAGTCTGTCAGTTTGATGTTAAATTGATCATCAATACAAATATTTTCAGGTTTGATATCTCCATGAGAGACATGAGCTCTTTCATGTAAATATTCTAGAGCATCAAGCATTTGGTGGAAGTAATAACGAGCCACAGATTGTGACAGAGGACCATAATTATGGACAAGGTCGAATAGGTCTCCTCGAGATGCATATTCAAGCACTAACGCTCGTCTACTTTCCATTCGAGTTGATGTGAAAGTGGAGACACCTTTCAGCTCAATAATGTTCGGGTGCAACAGTGATCCGAGTATCTCAACTTCAGAGTCCACCATTCCTGGCTGGATTTCAGAATTGAAAAGTTTGACCACGGCCTCTTTCGATTCCTCTGGACCAGACGCCAGAAAAATTTGCGCTGTGGATCCTGAGGCGATGCAGCGCTTGAGGCTCCAAGTTGCGGATGAATCTTCATACAGCTCACTCATTTTCTTCAAATTTTCGATTATTATAGAACCACGAATAGATCCATGCATTTAACTCAGAAAAACATTAATTTAACTTTGAAATTTCTTCAGTACCACTGATCATCGGCAGTTGAGCTAATTTTACTTTTTGATAAAAGCCGCATGTTTCTATAATAAATTAATTATTTAAACACTGATTCTTTATTTGTGCTCCTGAAAAAGTATTTAGATTCTAATAGCTGCTTCTATTCTGCTATCGATCTAACCGATGCGGTGTAAAATAATTAAGACCATCGAGATCTTGTAATTTTGTTTTAAAGAACGTGAGAAGGAATTGAAATTAAAGAGTTAAGGAAGCACAGCTTTTTTATATCCATACGTAAATTGCCCATACCTGCGCAAGAAGACTCTAAATTTGCAGTTTTTCTGGGCAAGAACCTGTTGCCTGTGATAATTTCCCTCCATGAGAAATATTTAGTCTTTTCGCTACTGATTGGATTCAACGTGAGCTTATGAAAGATTCTCATTTTCTTGAAAATTAACTGATTCTGAAGAGCATTGCTGGAGGAAGCAACTTTAATAATCTCGATATTTTTCAAAAAATAGAATATGAAGAATAATTGTATAATTAACTCAAAAACACAGCAGTACATTAGCAGTCACTGATAAATAATTTAAAATATATTTTCTTCAAAAATGTGAATTATAGGTTCTTCAGGAAAATGCGGGATAAAGTCACATCAACTGCTTAGTCATTGTTAGTTTTGCTAAGTTTTCTGCGACTATTTAACTGCATACATATCTAATTGTACCATCGAATTATGTGGGAGACTCGGAAAGCCCTCTGAGGAAAAATCTATCTTGAAGAGACTGATCGCAAGTTTTTGTGAGCTAATTCCAACTCTATCAGAGATATAAATATGAGTGAGAGCTATCATTCAGGGAAAGAGAGTATGTTTAGACAAACCTAGCAGAGAATTTTGAAGATTAGATCCCCATAATTTTTCTTATTTTATTAGAGCGCCGCAGTCGCAATCCTCAAATTTAACCACTGTTCATATATTCTGTTCTTAGGCTCTCGTAATCTCCCTATATTTCTATGAAGTTTTTATTCAGCTTTCTCAATGTGGAAACATTGTAAATTTTATACGGAAGAATCGAATTATGGCCCACATGAAAGAGACCCAATGTTTATGTTCTCACTAAATTCCTTTTGAACTATCTTCGTGACTCAAATATCACATCATTTTAAACACCTCAAGCCTTATAACATCTGGAGAGGATGACTCATCGATGTTCGATATCGGAAAAAAACTCAAATATCCTTTCCGCTATGATCATTTTAAGATCAGACACTATAACACAGAATCAAGTAGACGAAAGATTCCTTATAAAATCAATGTAGCTTGATGATTCTATCTAAAAAATATTGATATAGTAAGGGAAAAAAAGGAGTTTTTTATGATAATTTTAGAGATCAAATGAATTGGGTCAGGATCAAAATCCGATAGTTTTTTTCATGGTGATTTGTTCCATTAAACTTCGTACGTCTTTGTTTCTCAACAAAGCTCTTTGACACCATTTCGCCTGCTTGATCTCAGAGACAGATTCAAATCTATCACTCGGATCATATGCAAGCATTCTATTTATCAGCTCTCTGAACTCTTTGGAATAGAATCCTTGAGGACAAGAGAATCCAAAATTCTCAACACGCATTTCTTCATGGATCGTCCAAAACTCTTCCAAGTTTCCTTCAATTATGAGTTTATAGAGCTCGTCTTCCTGAGTAGCAGATTCGAAAGGTAAAGTTCCTGCTACCATCACAAACAATGTGATACCAAGAGCAAACAAGTCACTCTGGTAAGGATTGTACGACTCTTTCTTGTGCATTTCGGGAGAAAGATATTCAGCAGTTCCTTGAATATCAGTGATGAGTTCTTTCCTACCAATTCTCTTTGCATGTCCAAAGTCTGCCAGTTTGATGTTAAATTGATCATCAATACAAATATTTTCAGGCTTGATATCTCCATGAGAGACATGAGCTCTTTCATGTAAATATTCCAGAGCATTTAGCATTTGGTGGAAGAAAAAATAAGCTATCGAAACTGACAAAGGGCCGAAATTCTGGATCAGATCGAACAGATCTCCTCGAGAAGCATATTCAAGCACGAGAGCCTGTTTACACTCCAATTGAGTCGATGTGAAGATCGTGGTCCCTTTCGTCTCGATTATGTTTGGGTGAGATAATGATCCAAGGATGTCTGCTTCAGAAGCCGCAACCTCAGAATTGAAAACTTTCACCACAACGTCCGTTGTTTCATCAGCGTCACTTGCCAAGTAAATCTGCGCAGTGGACCCTTCTCCTATGCACTCTTTGAGTCTCCAAGTAGTGGATGAAGCTTCAAGTAATGAACACATTTTCTTTTTACAAATCGTAGTTTAAATTATATAGAAATACAGAACGGTTCCTCCCTTAAATTACCAAATATTGCACTGTTTGATATTCATCTGCTAATAACAGCCAGACAAATCACCAAATAAATTAAAATTCAGCTACTTTATTACGACTGAAAGTTTTCTTAAAATTATTCCACATCTATCAGTTCAAATTCTATATTGTTATTTTACATTCTGGGTAGAAAGTATCACTTTTTTCAAATTACTTTCAGCTATTTTCCAAAATTAGAGCAGCCTTTTAAATATTACCCAGCGTAACAAACGCGAAATATTTTGACTGTCCATACTCTGTAAATTATCGTACTATTGAGAAGAGAACTTCAAAATTAGGTATTGTCTTAAATTTTCTTCGTTTGGATGCCTCCTAATCGAGAGTCAGATGCGAATCGCTTTATATTTATTGAGTGTTCCAAAACGAAGATCATAAAATACAGAAGTTATCACGATGAAGAGGTCAAATAATTCCAGCACATATTTGTGGGTTTATTATCAATTTAATTTTTTCTTACGAATACTGATTTGATTTGAAAATTAATTTGGGTTCAAGTTCCTCACTGAAACAATTTATCTTCTCTCTTTGGAAGGTGGTAACAAAGATGTGTTTATTTCTCAGTCTCTAGTTGACTGAACCATTTGGTTAGCTCTATCTAACAACTAGATTGAAAGTACTAAGTACGCCATTGGTTCTCAAATCAATAAATGAACAAATAAATTACGTAATCACTTACGTTTTCTGGACTACATGTTCCAGAACCTACTGATTTGGAACAAAATGATAAGCTTGAACTCTACAGAAATTATTAGCTTCTGAATAAATTTTTCAATGACATAATGTACACTAATTGTGAAAATCATATGTGAATTTTTAGCCTAGTGAAATCGTTTTGTTTTACATCATTATTACCTTTCGTTGCTTTGCTATACTCTACAGGAACACCATGTATATACAGTATAGTTTCATCTCATTAGTAAGCGATTTCCAGACGAGTTGAATAATCTAATGCAGTCATCTCGACTTCGCGATAGTAGTAGATTCACCGTGAAGGAACTGATTCAACAGTTGCTTGTAGAATAAACATCTACATTTTGTCTAGAGTTTTTCTTGCCTAACAACGAAGTTTTGTTTCGAAATTTTGGGCGCTGGGAATATTCTCTCGTCCATTGATGCTAAAGTTAATCATAGCCTATCTGAAAAATATAGTTGATTTCATCCTTATAACTATTAACAATCTCGAAGTGATTCATTTGGGGCAAAATACATCAATCCAACGTGTACCATGATGTATCAGCTTAAGTGGCGTATTTCTGTAGCAATACATGAAAGTTCTCGATATCTGTGGATAAAATATGATACAATCACCTCCAAAACTTACAAATTATAAATACGATTTTTACACTACAAAGGCTCAGCCAGGTATATAAATACCAATTTTGATCAAGCGCTTTTAATTATTTCTTTTTGCTCTGAGTTTTACTACTTGCGCTTTTTCCTGACGTCTCTGTCCCTGATTTTGCCATATTCATCGCTCCTTGTCCCATTCCTAATCCCACTCCTGCCGGTCCTTGCATCATACTTTGCATTCCCCCTTGCATACCTCCTCCTCCTTGTACTTCACCTCCCGCCCCTTGAATTCCCATGATCGATCCACCTTGCTCCTGACTTTTCGAACCACCGCCATTTTTTTCCCACTCTATCCTCTCAGCATCATTAGCGAGCAGAAACTGTCCCAACCAGGTGACCGGAAATTGAGGCCTCAGCTTTCCGACCTCAGCAAGCCCTTGTCGCAATACCGGATTCATCATGGCCTCATTGTAGTGAAAAGCAATAATGTTTGAGTGCATAGTCAGGTTAGTATTCTGAGGTAGTGGGTCCATTTCTGCATAAGACATCTTTGATTTAAAATTCTCACTGCTACTCTTCTCTCCTCCTCCTAAGCCTTTGATGTGATCAACTTCCATCTGCAGTACCCTACAAAAACAAAGAAGTTACACACCTCATCAAATGATTGACGTTGTTTCTTACTTCAATTGTTGCTTGATAGCACCGAGATCCTCATTCTTTACTTCGGGCTCAGCAACGGGAATCTGCTTTTTCACTGTAACTTCCTTTTTCTTCTCAGGCTCTTCAGGGAATATCTCCAGCAATATTTTCCCCGCTGGCTTCTTTTCGAAAAATAGGTTCATCCATACAGATTTCCGGGATCCAAGTTTACTCATATCAGGCGCGACAACCTTACCCTCAGCAATCAACACGTCATCACCGAAAGAGCCATCCCAGACTTCCACATTGATATCTTTGTCCTTAGATAGCGTAAATTTCAATGTTTCGTTCCAAGTAGGATTTGCATTTCCGCCTCTACAATTTTTCGTTTCGTTGTGTTGCTTGCCGATAGCCAGAGAAGCGTACAAATCCATCTTTGTGAATTTCTTATCTTCTCGAGTTATTTCGGCACTGCATACTTTGATCATTATTGCGGTTGACATGCTTGGCAGATCGGTTTTATTTATTTATGGTAAAGTTAAACTACGAAAATTATGTACACTTAAATAGCAAAAAGGGTTGTGTTGGGCATATAAAGGCTGTTTCATTCATTCGCATATGATATTAATGCTGAAGGAGTCTTCAAAATTCAAAATGAACCAGTTATCGTTTCAAATTCCATTGAGAAGAGCTTACATAACATAGGAAATGAGATAATATTTTGATGAGCAAAACACTTTCATGGAAGGTTTACTCATCGATTCGTATATATTCTAGCATGATTCTATCAGAGAAGCAGAGTAAAGAAATTTAATTTGTAAAATCATTTCGAGCTTTCGATTTTTATTCTATTCTGTTTCAATATTTCAGCGAAAAATTCCAAGTGTTCCTTTGGCATTTCCTATAATGCGCATTAGTTATTGATTTCCCAAAAAGAAAAACAAGAGTAATTACATCCATGTCATGGGTTTTTAGATACTCCTTTATTCCCTCGACGTCTGTGGGCAAACCTTCGAACTGAAAATTATAATATGTAAACGTTAGAACTGTTTTCAACGACGAGAGTTAGGTTACGCTAACACGGACAAGGTCATTCTGTTTCAGCTCAATAGTATCGTGTGATCTTCCTTCTTGCAGTAATTTCGTTGCAAAAGAATTATCAGATAAACTATCAGTTTCCTTAGGATGCGTCTGCACATTATCATTTGATTCTTTCAATGCGTTCTCACTGCTGTCAGTGCCGAAGCTCTTCCCAACTGTTGATCCTTTGGTGGCTTTTACATTGGTCTTTGTTGCTGTACTCGCTAGAAATACATTCAATTAAAATCCGCAATGAAAATGTACTTTTGCTCGTTGGTTTGGAGCCTTCTTGTTTTTGAGACGAGATCTTCGTTGCTGCATTACTATTATCAGCTAGTTCCTTTTCATTCGTCACCGTTATGGCCTTACCAGGCGCACCTTTCGTGTCAGCGGCTTTTGTTGTCGTCTTTTTGTTTTGAGTTCTATTATTCAATTCCTGTGCTTGTGGCTGTTGATTCTGTGGAGAGGTAACACTCTGACCTAAGTTGTCTGGCACTTTTTTGGAGTTTATAGAAATACCAAGGTTCGTTTTAGATCCATCTCCTCTGACAGATAAGGTATTTCTCGATGATGATGATTCAAGTTGCTAATGAAAATTCTAAATCAGAGACCATGTATTACAACAAGACGCTTTACTTCAGCTTTGCCTGAGTATTGTTTCTGCTGTAATTGCTGTTGAGGGTGCTGTTGTTGCTGTTGGACTTTTTGAGTACGCTGGTGCTGTGTCGGCTTCTTTTCCGGAATTCGCATTTGCTGTTGTTGCTGTGACTGGTACTGTTGTTGCTGGTGCTGTGGTTGCATGAGCTGCTGATACAGTTGCTCTTGCTGTTCTTCATCCAACACTTCAATCTCGTTCTCAGCTTCTCCGTAATTGCCTTCATCCTGCTCGTCTTCGTATTTTCCCAAATCATTAGTGCCCTGTTCAGCTGCCTGGCGACTGTACTGCTTATATTCATGCTCGAAAATTTGTTGACTCAAGTCATATCTTTTTCAATAAATTATTTTTATATGATAGAGCGGCTGACTACTTTACCTTTTCAATATAGTAATGAGATATTCCATTAAAATAGCAACGTTTTGATTAACTTTAGACAGATGACGCGGATTTAGATTTCTGTCTTCCCGGAGCATAGAACTGATTTTCTTCGCTTTCTGAGGCGTAATCTGCATCTCCATAATATTCGGGAGCCTTTGTTGGAAATCGTAGTTCTTTTGCAAATCTTTAAATGTTGGGATATCTTCTAATATCATCAAGACTTTGAAAACTCGCTCAAGCTACACAGAACTTCATTCGGTTGTCAAGCGTGTATTGTATTTACCTGAGGTGAATTTTCATAGTTAACTGTGAATTTCATTTGTAGAAAATCATTCTGCGTCCAAGCCGCACGGATAGCTTCTATCTTCGCGGTGTTTCTCTCTAGATTCTCTCCTATGAGATTATCTCAGATTTCAGACTGTTATGAAAGCTATTTACTCAACATCTTCAAGGAGATAAGCTCCTTATCAGAGTCTTTCGATGCTAAGAACCGAGGAAGTGGTTTCTGCCCATTTTCAAGGAAATATTGCCTTCGATCGACCTTGGCTAGCTCACTCTTGAGAGCATACTAATTCACTTATTTGCTTTCTGCGTAATAATCTCTCAGTTACGCTTTTTGTTGGTGGGATAAGCGAAAAAGGGTCTAAAGTCTGTGTTTTAGGCTTCACTTGCCATTTATTATTCGATTGGCTCCAGTTTATCGCTTGTTGTTGTCTCTGCTGGGGCATTTGACCTTTTAGCTTTTGCGTGTCTACGACTCGATCATACAAACTGCTGAGTAAATCCTAGTCATCTCAGAGCTAGCAGCTCTATAAATCCTTACTTTTGCTCTTTCCACGATTGTATGATAGCATTCTGGAGTGACCAATGCGAATGTGTCTTTCAGAGCAACACCAACAATTAATAATGCGTTTTCTACGTCTTATTAAAGGGAAAATAGTTAACGAAGTCCTCAAAGATTGTCTAAGCATACAAAATTTTTGAAGAAGATGAAGAATCTTCTGTCCAGCTCCTGCAATTTTATCATCTTCGTCGCTCATCTCAATCAGCTCCTGCAAATTTAACAGGTATTTTAGGCACTAGCACAGGAATTGGGTGATTGAACTTCTTGTTGGTCAGTAACTTGACAGAGTCTGTAGGCATAAGCGAAGAATTCCAGCTCTTTGTAACTCTCGCTCGTTTTGATATAATCGACGATACTGCTTACTTGGCCTGAGAGATGTGAAGCAAAGGGAGTGAAAGATATCCAGCTACTTGAATCTGACAGCGAGGCACAAAAGCACCAGAACGTTCCATATTTGTTTTTCAAAGGATCACCATAGACAATGCTCTTGACTTGTTGCTGTGTGATAAATGCACCGTTTTGGTCTAATTTCCTTCAATAAACGTTCTATTATCTGAGTGAATACCTGCTCCAAGCGCTTCGGTGTCTTGTATTTTCTCAGTCTCTTGGGCTTTTTCCACCTCTTGAATTTTCTCAGATTCCTCTGCCATTCTGTACAATTTTATTGAATATTTATGTTACACAATTCATAAGAAATACCAGAAATTAAATAAAAACAATGAGATTATAATGATAATGATAGCATCTCGTTGTTCGCTCCTCAAAAGCGTCTAGATAACCATAATGAGCTAGTACAAAAGCTGATTTCTAAGTTCCAGGCAACCGAGGGCTTTTGTCAATACTACTATACTACCATTGAAATTTCAAGCGAAGAGGTGACACTAATAGGCGCTTAACCAAGTCCATTAGGAAACTCACAACCGAAAACACATATTGATGTTGAGTTGTTCAGACATGCTGTTAGCATGGAGTATCAACAAGCATTTATTTACAGACTGACGGACAACAAAATTTTAGATTACAGGTAGCATATCCAATTCGGAAAACATCGTCTATCATACAATGAATAGGTAGACATGCGTCGGATCAAAACGCAAAAACACTTGATCACAAAATTAACTTTGTATTTATAGATATAACTTAGGACAGGAAGAAACTAGACGAATGAAGGAATTAATTAATGAGCTTTCGAAAAAAAGACTGCAATCTCTTTCGAAGTTTTTAAAAACCGCTTTTTCTCGCTGAGATCTTCTCTAAGGGCGAAAAGCGTTTTTTGCATTCCCATTGTCCTCTTTGTGAACTTTCTTCTCAAGAGGCAACTCCATAAAATCTTGTTTGCCAGCCATATCTCTCATTCGTTCGGTTTCTCTAGACCCTGGATCTTCAAGACGAAACTCTTGTTTTTTGGATGAAAGCATCTGAGAAAAATTATGTTGTCCTTGGTCTTGAAGTTGATTTGGCCTATTCGCGTTCAGATTTGTCTCCAAGTCCATTTTGTTGATGTTGGACTCAACCTGCATTTGCGTGCTACTCTCCTGGATGGGTCTCTGAAGCGTTTTATTTTCTTCTACAGGCATACCTTGTGGTTTCGTAGGAGTCGCGATAAATACAGGCTGTGGATAGCCCATTGGTTGAGGAGCGTATTGCTCTGGGTTGATATTATTATATACGTTGTTATGGATCGTGTTGAAATTAGTGGAGAGGTTATGCGCGTAGAGTCCTCGGACATCCACCATATTCTGATTGTTTAACACGTTTGGATCCATGTACGAGTAATTTTGAACGGGAACTATATAGGCTCCGTTAGTTGGTATCATTCCCACGGGCATGTAGTTTTGTGGCGGGCGGTTCACCACGATATAGGCTCCTTGTGGAGGAGGGTTCAGATACACGGGGTAAGCTTGAGGTTGCTGGATATAGCTAGCGGGAACAAGAATCTGCCCGTTTGGTGCTCGAATATAATTCGATGGATAAATTGGATTCACAGTGTTCTGAGGCACGAACGTCTGGTTTGGTGGATAATAATAGGTATTGTGAGGAACGGGCTCGTTCGTGGTCGGAATGATCACTGGCTGAGGTGTCGCGTTCACTTGAACCTGTTGCTGTTGAGGCTGAGGAATAGGCTGGTGTGAACTTTGAATGAGAGTTTGGTGAGTTGGCTGTTGAGGATGCTGGCTAACAGATCTCTCAGAGAGGTCGTATTGACTCGGCTTCTGAGTTACAAGAGGCTGGGATGTACTAGCACTGAATGCCATTTCGGAGGCATTTTCAGGCTGACCAAGCTGTGAGGCTACATTCCCTGTTTTACTTTTTGATTCACTGTCTAGCTTCCTTTTCAATGGTTCCAAAAACCGCTAATCAATAACTTAATTGAGACACGAGTATTTTTCTAGAAATTTACCTTGCGTGAGTTTGTAAACCAATTCTGAATTTGCTTTTTGTTTAAGCCAGTGGCTTTGCAAAGCATTTCTTTGGTTTCGACCGTCGGATACGGATGATCGATATTATTCAAGAACCACGTTTTAAGGATATCAGTGGCTTTCTTAGGCAGTTTGCTCTTTTCCGGCTGACCACCAAGTCCATCTTCTTCGTCCTCTTTGCCTTCGGCGCCTTCGTCGGCTCTATTGTCTCTTTCTTCAAAGTCATAGCGTTCATTGCTTCCATGGCTGCCATTTCCATTGCTTTGACTAACACTCATCGAGCTGTCCTTGCTCAACTTGTTGCTGCCATTTCCATTCTTCGTATTCGATGACTCTTCAGAGGACTTGGTGACTCGGCTATTCACGCGGGTAGAAGCGTCCCCAAAATCTTTCTTTTCTTCCTCCATCTTTAATTTCGCTTCAGTCAAATTTTTCACACTCAAGTTACTTTTCTCTTCTGACTGGCTGGCCTATATATATATCACGCGATAAGATCTAATCATTAACAGACAACTTCACCTTATTTGCGAGTTTTCCCATGATTTTCTGCGGGAGGTCGAACACTTGCTTCTCGAACATCTTTATCTTGTTTCTGATGTCATTGAGATTCTGGTGCAACTCCTTCAAGTTGCTTTCGTATTCAGCCATATCTTTCTCTTCATCCGTGTGTTTCTGTTCGCCCTCTTCGTTCTCGATCTTTTCAATATCGCCTTCGCCAGCAGTTTTGAAGTTTTTCAATATGTTACTAAATATAATGGTAAGCATCTATTCATAAGAGTGAAAATCGGAAAAGAAGAAGAAAGAAGAAGAGGAAAGGTAATACTTACTCTATAATGGCTTCTTGGTCGAGTTTCATGGTCGTGATATTCGGATATTTTTCTTCAAAGATGATCTTGACAATCGATTCGAAGTATTGGAGCTTGACTATCCGTTTGAGCACGTCCTCTGTGATCATCTTGATGACTTTGTTCACTTTCTGCAAGTGAAACAACTTGTTCTCACCATCAATGAGGATCTCTTTCTTCACTATATTTCAACAAATGATTTTAGAAAGAGAGTCATGGAGGGATACAAGGACAGGATAGAGGATAAGGACGAAATTTTACATACCATTGGGTGAGGAGAAGACATTCTCTTTAAATATCGCGCGATATACGATACTGAAGAGCAGATTAACATCTTCAGCGTCGTATCCTTTCCAAGCTTTTTGCTCTGAGAGGCTCTCTGGCTTCGATGAGAAGTCCTTGGCCTTCATTGACTCAGGGTCTATAAAGTCATGATTAATCAGGGAAATGAGAAAGAACAGGTGTAACAGGTGGAGTTGGCCGCTTTCTAGAGCGTCCTTGGAGGGAAGAACAGCCAAGGACATTTTCTGAGGCCGAAATGAAACAGAAAGGACAAAGAGGAAAATTTAATCACTTACTTGCAACATCCATTTATGGGGTTGAAGCTGATTTCAAAGCTTTGATTGAATTGGGTCTTAAAGAAATAGATTATATTCTAAAACATTCCGGGACGATTATTTCAGTTCGAAATTTCAAGAGAGCTGACCAAAAAGTTTACATGGTGGATAAATTTGCTGAGATGCTTCGATTGCAATTCTGGACGCTGAATGAACGAATTTTTTAATAAATTAAATCTCGAAGCAGATGATTTTAGAAATTGAGAAAAGCTACGAATTATTCTAAATAATCCGGATTACCAAAATTCTTCCGTAAGGAACTAACTTCCGAAAATTAAACTTGATTATTGTCATTTATATCACCGGTTGGCAGCACCATCATATTTTTCTTTCTTGCGAATTCCTCAAAAAGAGCGTTCTTCAAGCCAAGATGAAGCGATTTGGTTCCAGAAATCGGGAAAGGATTTTAATCTTGCAACATAGAATATTCGATCATGTATGATTATTATGAGGAATAAGTAATGCTAAGAAGGAGTTTTGGACATAAGGAAGCGCGTTCTTTGCTCGATGTTGTAGCGAGTGAGAAGCGAAGAGTGAAATCGCTTAATTTTTATTTATTTTTTTGTGATATATTTTCTAGATAATACTTTCAATGATCAGCTACCAGTATATTGAAGGCTTTCCTTGAGCGTACTTTGGTTAAAGATGCATCATCGTCATTGATTTAGCAATGCCATTTTCTTGTATATTATCTGAATATTGATTATCCAAAGGAATTATCTTCATTTAACTGAAAAAGAGACCAAATGAGTGATGGAGCAAGTGAGACAAAACGTGACACAGATACTGCTCAAAAGGCTGATCTAGGCTGAAGATAGAATTTGCTAAGGGATTAGGAGATAATGTTACCGTAATTTTGGTTTTTACATTGATGCCGTGTAAGAGAAACTCTGAAATCAACGGCTCTTTTCGAAAAGGCATCCTATTATTCAATTTCATGTCCTTTTCTCCGAATACAGCAGTAACTTAGCCCTTGTTAAAAAATCACGAATGCTTTTATTTGCTGGGCCTAATCTTCTATTATTCTTCTAATTTATGGGGTGCTTCTTCCTTAAAATGACTTATTCTCTCAATCTTAATGAGGTTTAGCGAATCATTAGGTCTCGAATGCTCATTATATTATTCTAAGGACCCAGGAAATTAAAACATGTAATTTTAACCTTAATCTTCTTTGAAACGCATACAATTTGACGACCATTATCAATATCATCGAAACAAGAGTGGCCACGCGATCATATAAGAGAAAGAAGAGAGCGCTTTTTTCGCTTTATTAATATTCACGGAAAGAATTTCTGAAGAACAATCGAGAACCTGGATGAATGCTGTTTGATCCTCAGCATTAAGATTTGTCTATTAACGCTCCAAAAAATTATTTGAATTCCAAATAGATGAAAAATAGAATCGGAGAGCCGAAACCTCTAATTTAAAATTTATCCTTATTAGAAAACTGTGTCCGAGTTTCTGAAAACTAATTTGATTAATTTTTTTTCAGTCCTGAAAAGTTCCATTAAGTCAGCAAATTGGAAGTTTGTGATCTTGATATTGATCACTGATTCTCAATGGAACAAGAAAGCGGCATGAGTCTAGCCTTGTCAGTTAATAAAACCCAAAAGAAATTTAAGATGAGGAAGAGATCCTTGTAATTTTTCAAGTTTGTAGCAAACATTGAAATGATATGTGATACGTAACCTTTATCTGAGAGTTTGCAGGTTCCATGGGCATAATGTCTTTCTAATCAAAGAGATAAGTATATGGGAAGGCTCGATCATATGGCTTA
>ENA-UOTZ01000125-UOTZ01000125.1-compost-metagenome-genome-assembly--contig:-NODE-125-length-58360-cov-19.621485_pt1 | contig 58360 bp, 29 predicted proteins | sample MGYA00238144_ERZ746983 | MGnify/ENA primary metagenome ERZ746983 (study PRJEB28759, sample SAMN06268863) | compost metagenome | isolation source: single cell | place: USA: California, Emeryville, Joint...
TCAGTCGTTGCGTTGGCTAAGAGAAATGGATGTACTGATCAACCACTTACAACTTTGCTGTGGGTTTGGGTCATCCTCTATGCATTATTGCCGTGCGTTTTTTGTTGTTGTTTGTGTTGTGGTATTGCTGCATTTTTTGGAAGTGTTGCAATGGAACAAAATCCAATCAAAGCATAATTTAAAAATTGTAAGACTTCCATAAATTCAAATTTGTATGTCTATTTCTATTTCTTAGTGCATTATTTCCCAACAACATGAAAAATACAAACGCTCCAATGTCTTTCTTGGCTTGACTCTTGTGTGGCTGAATCAATAAAATGAACCATGGTAGAACAATGCCCTTGCTGATGAGATTTTCCAATGTGTAACACCAGGATTAGTGAAAGATAATCACTTACAATAAAAAATTTCATCGATCAGTCTTTTTTGCATAGGCCAAATGCAAAATTTGATCGGATATGCAAGAATAAATATAATTTTCCCTCTGATATGGAACTGACTATGAAAAAACACAAGTGGTTCTCCTCGAATCTCACACTAGAGCTCACAATACTTTAATGAATAGCAGGACAGATAGATACTAAATTTACTTTAAGTATAACATATAAATACAAATTTATGACGAAAAAATATTTTGAGTTACTTTAAAAGAATAGGTGACTGTACGGGCTCCCCTTCCAGAATTAAATAGTCATGACTCTGCCTACTCAGCACTTCAAAGCTGGAATCCAAGTCGTTTGGGGTATTACTATTCATTTCTTCACCCAGCACTCTCTTATCTTTCAACACATTGTAAAATAGCACCGACTGAATCGTAAATTCGAAATATGAAAAAATCAGAAGCGTTTTAACAATAATTAGTGCAATTTCATGTGCGCCTGCAGGAAGAACCCCACTAGGAAACATAGTGTTGCACAAAGTCAAGTAAAAGCAACCGACTGTGAAGACAGTCGTATCGACAAATAACCATCCAAGAACGAAGTTATTCAGAAAGTATCTCTCTCTGTAGTTTATTGGTATAGGATCCCTTGGCTTTGCACTATTAAGTCGCAAAATGTGAAGTTTCTCCTTGATAATGAGGTCAGAGCCTTCTATTTTGGATTTGAGCCACTTAGAGATACTTTTCAAATCCTTCGCGTTTCTGATCTCTTTCATAAGACTCCCTGCGTTTGGAAAATAGTCATCCACAACTCGAATCCTAAGATTTATTTCTTCTGAGATTGCTTGATTGATTTTTGTATACGTTGATGTTTCTTTGTAGTAGTTGATCAAACGCGTTCGCTGATAAATCAAGGTCGCTATGACAAAATTTTTTATAAATTTGTATGAACTGAAAGCCACGGTGTAATCAAACGCAATTCTTCCCCCTTCCAGATAAAAGTTTGTCAGCATATAAAGAACAGCGAATATAGCAGTAAAGATGAGCGCTTTCTTTAAACAAAGATCCACAAATTTCTCGTGCTGGTCTTTTGGGACGACTGGGTAACCTAATCTGACGAGCATCTCCCATTTAAAACCATAAAGATTAAGAATAAACATCATGACGAAGAAGTTTGAGAAGTCGCAGATTACGTCGAGGAGATGAGCACAAGTTTGAAGAAAATCGCTTTCCGTTTTTGCGCAATCGCTCATAAGTATGACGAACAATGATCCAAATATTTTGTAGTAAAAAACGCCGTACATGATGTAGTAGTACAGTATGATTCTTGGAATGCTTGCTCGACCTCCATACCCACCAAAGATCGATCTGTCTAGTTCTGTGTGGAAGCAGAAGCGGCGTTTCCTCCAACTCTTAAATATCCAAAATAATGCCAAACAACCCGTCATGATAAGCAAATAGATCCAAGAAAACTTGAGCAGCTCAACAGTGATATCGTATTCTGAATGATTGAAAATCGGCTTATCATGACAGAAAAAATTTGAGAAACTAGGTTCGCTGGCGATTTTCATCGTACGTACTCTTGATCTGTACTAATTTATTTTGCCTTTTATCTATTTCTTTAATTTTGAGATATGATGCTGACTCCAGAGGTTCAAATTAACCATATTTATGGAGAATTGGATTGCTTCAATTTCTATGAGCTGACTAAGCTCTTCACAATTGAAGTTTAATCTCTATTCAAATGAGAATTCTCCGAGTTTCAATGAATTATATTTAGTTAATGAAAGTTACAAAGGAATACATTTTATAATATGTTGTTTATGCATATGGATCTTGTTAATTTGATCGATGTGAAACCATATAGCCGGATCAAAATAAAAATTCTAGCTCCTCGCTCATTTGGCTTTTCATCATTGGGCTCAACTGCTGATGCCAATCCATTCTCATGACGTAGCAACAATACATTTTGAGCAATAGTGTGGGCTAAGTAAACTAAATAAGCTGAGGGGAAAAATGAAATTACATTGTGATTATAAAAGAAAGATCCGATGATATCGATTTTCAGAGTCGTTAGTATTCCAACGTAATTAAGTATCATACGTATGATTGCATATAAATATCACACGCAACAAATTAAGTCGCCAAAAAAATATTGAGTATGGACCAGAGAGTTCAAAAAACTCGAGCTCAGCCTAATAAGAACGTTGAAAGCTTATTTTCGGATTCCCCTAATCCATTCCAAGATACTTCTTCTTGGAAGAAAGCTGAAATAACTCCAATAGATTTCGGTGCTGGCAATTTTTCTAAAGGCACGACTCAGCAAACAAATGAGGAGCCAGACGAATGGGACATAGATTACCAGTTTAAAAATGCGAAGGTTGAATCAAATCCATTCAAAGCTGCTGAAAGCAGAGTGGTAAGCTCTTATCACCTTACAAATGTAAAAATTATTCGAAACAGCAGGAGTATCAAACGCAACAATATGAGCCACAGGGACATATTGAAGGCACTCAAGCCCATTACGCTGAATATGAGCAAAACTACTATGATCAAAACCAGTACGGTAACCAAGAGCCTCAAGAAAATCCATATTATCACGAAGACGAGCCGAACTTGAAAGAATCAGCAGGAAAAGAATATTTGTATGATGATAAGAAAGAACACGCTGAAACGAGCACAGGCAGCAATTTACATCATACCCACAATCAAAACGAAGCCTTGAGTCCTAACGACAATCCGCAGAGCAAAACAGAAACGAAACCTCCGACTTTTCAGGTATTTCATGCTAACTAGCTAAGAGTCTCATGCGATTATTGATTAGCCAAAGACTTTCACTCCCCCTGTCCACACTCAAGGAGGAAAGCCGAACACATTCAAACCTCCAACAAATCCGTTCCAAAATCGACAAGTCCCAATTTCGCAACGCCCTACACCGACAGCAACCATTGTTGATTCCCAAAAGACCGTCCAAAATCCTTTCCAACAAAAAATCCAGACCAACATGGGATTTCAAAAGCCTGTCGATGACGCGTCGTTCCAGCGATCAGAGGCTCTTGCTGGCAATAAGTTCCAAGAAAGCCATCAGGAAACATTCCATCAAGGTCACACTCAAGAAGAAGAACGGCTTTTGGAGAAGAAGCAGCCAAAAATCGCAGTTCAATTTAATAAGGCTTTTGGTCTTCAAAAATACCAATTCTTAGGCCCTGAGCTTCATTCTTCTGATTTCAATAAATCAATCCAAGATGACGTTTATTACCAACTTCAGAATTTCCCAGGCCCACTCAAATTCGAGAAAAACCCAAAAGCCAACCAAGATACGCTTGGAAGAACCATGAATTTCATAAATTCTTGGTTAACTTCTGTGAGAAACAACTTCGTTCTTGAAGAGATACTCCGACTAATGAAAGGCGCAATCGCTGACCAAACCTTAGATTTCTTCGACCCAGCTCATGAGGAAACACTCCAAAGTGTAATTTCCGCAATCGAAGCTTATGTTCAGCAAGTGGATATTCCTCAATTTGACAAAGAGCAATATTTCATGGAGCTACAATTTCTGGAAGCCAAGACGGACGTTACAGAAGAGTCTACCTGGGACGAAATCCTCTTCCAGACAGCCTTCTTGAAAAATCCGCGTTTTGATATCGATCAAAAAAATTCTGCTTTCCTCCTTCATTATATTAATGAGAACTTCTTCAAGGGATGCCCAATTTATGTCGTTTCGATGATCAAAATGGGACTTTTTCATCAAATTCTGGGAGAGAACTTCTACTTCACCGACACTAACCTCATCTACTTGGCAATATATCCATGCCTTCGCGCACGTGCACTCATAAGACCAGCCGCTTTGAAAGCATTCTTTAAAGAGCTGCTTTTTAGACTTCTTGAAATGAATGATCCTAAGCAGTTGCTGAACTGCCATCTTTTAATGCTGCTTGCGGGAGTTGACCTCGAAACGCTTAGTAGACTCTCTAAGAAATCAAGAACCGCCTCTACGTTCCAGATAATCGAGATAGTTTCTTACTTATATTTGACCTACAACGTTGAGGCCATGAAAGAGCTCAGATCAGCACATTTTATGATCATCGGCCCAGCCATGGTGAGGTATGCAAATCTGCTCCTCGACTACAAAGAACATGAAAAGGCGTTGAACTATCTTAACCTTATTATCGAGAATCGAGACTACTTAAAAGGACTTGTAGAAAATCCACATTTTAGAAATGCCAATCGCATACTTAAAGATCTAGCATTAAATTGTTTGGACACAATTGAAGAACACCAACAGTGGCTTCGAGAGCGGTACTCGAGAGCCGCCCAAGGAAAAGTCGGCGGTGGTGGTAGTGGCGGCGTGAACATTATGAATAAGCTCGAGACTACTATAACCAAAGGAGGCAAAGGCCTCTTCACTATCTTCGGGAAAGCTGTGGATAAGTTTATTGGTGGAAACGAAGCACAAGAGCAGCCTCAAAGAAGAGTTCAAGAAACTCAAGAACCTCAGGAAACTGGGTACCGTCCTAATCAAGGTTTCCAAACCACGAGCACTCCAGCCCAGAATCACCCGAAGAAGGAGCCTGTGAGTTCTGGTGAACCTTCATTTTACTTTGATAAAAACTTGGGTAAATGGGTAATCAATGGCAAGGTTGCTGATGCGGAAGACGAGTCAGACAAAGCGAAAAAGGAAGAAGATTCAGCTCCACTGAAACCTCCTCCAAAGAAACAAACATCAGAGCCAGCACAAGAACATGTATCAAAAAAAGAGGAACCTCAAGAATCGAAGACCCAAGAACCGCCATTCAAACCAGGTGGGTCAAATCCATTTGGGAACCCACCAAATGTAGGCCCACCAACTGGAGGTGCCAGTAAGACGGCTACTCAGCAAGCCAAACAGAGATTAACCCAGAACAGATATGTTATTAAATAATAGTGATCTCTGATTATAATTTCCTTGTCATTGTAGGGAGGAGCTTTGTAGTCTATTCATCGATAACCATGGTAAAACCTCAAAATCATTAGAGAGTTCCATCTGAATTCAGTAATCAAGGAGTTCTAGAAATTAGTTTGTATATTATCTTTAGCATTATGTTATTCTTAACTCATGAAACTAAAGAGAAATCAGCTGCTTCTCGGGCAATTACATATATCCCTCCCATTCGGGACTGTTTCTCTCTTCCTTCAAATTAGGAAATGAGACTCAGCTACATATTTTAAAGTTCTTTCAATTCCTTGTTGGGGAGTAGCAGTTTGAAAATGAACATAACAGACGCAGTCGGTACACAAGACGACTTTTCAATTGGATGCTTCTTATTTGTGAATGATGATGATCTTGGCCATCAAGAGCAATGCTTTCCAACAAATGACTTTGATTCCTAATAATTTTTATTTCGTTTCAATTGAAGAATCCTTAAAAGTCATTACACATAGCAATGGGTAAAAAGCCTCAATTCGGCAACAAAAACAAGGGAAAGAATGACAAAAATCGCAAGCAGTGGCCTAAGAAGAAAGCGAAAAAGCAAGATACACCCGACTATGATGATAATGAGTTCGAATTTGATGAAGATGAAGATAATTTCAATGCTCCTGATGAAGATTTGGACATTCATGATGACGCGGAGCTGGATCAGCTTTATGGCCAGTATGAGGACGAATTTGAAGGAGAAGATATGGAGAATGAAGATTTTGAAAAATTAAACGAGAATGGAGAGCTTGATTTGGAATCGGAAAATGACGAGCAAGAAGAAATGCCAGATGAAAATGAACTTTACGGAGACGAGATGGATGAAGAAGATGCGCCACGTGAAAAAGTGATTATCACCTCAGAAAGACTCGAGACAATCTTCACCAACATTGTCGAAAGCCATTCCTTGAACGCAGTCAGATTCTTTTTGAAAATATTCCGTCAAGCGATTTCAACCGATGAAGACGAAGACGACGACGAAAAGAAGGGCAAGCAACTGCCTAGTGTCATCTATGAACTTGAAGACGCTCAAACATTTAGCAACCTGATTACCTTCGCAATGCAAGGGCTGCCTCCAATTTTAAAAGAACTCTCAACAAAGGTAAAATAATCTTAGCGTTTCTCGACTCAATTCTTACATTAGAAAGGAGAAGAGTCGACTGCTCACAGAAGAAAGCTCCTTATCTTGTTCAACGTTTACTTTTCGAATTACATCAAGTTCCTGCAAAAGCCTCACGAAAAAGACACGTTAATCTTTATACTCAGTAATACCTCTGAAATCGCTCATTTAGTATTCCCATTGAAGGTAATAATACTAATATTTCCTTTTAAACGACACTAACCTTTTTGTTCCTGGGATAGATTTATCTGAGGAAGCTTCAAAGGACGTGGATAGAAATCTGGAGTACCCATGAATCCAATGTTGTCAAACTGAAATGCTTCGTTGGTATAAGAGAACTCGCTGTTCAATATAAGGAAACGCAGCAAATTGAGGCCATTTTCAGAGTAATCGAACGCATTTTTAACTTCAATCTCATATTTGGCTGAGTAGAAAGTCTACATGGCATTTATGAAACAAACAAAGCAATTGAGCTGGATGAATTACGAGCAATTGACTTTTATGTCCAATTGTTGTGCGGAGCTCTTTGAAATCAACAGAGACTGTGCGTATGTGGTCGGTTTTGGATTCATCAGAGAAATGGGTCTCCATTTGAAGAAATGCATCAAAGAAAGGGTATACTGAAAATTCTCTTCTAGTCTAACTCTTTTCGTATCATGATAGAAAGGTAATAAAGTGCATAAGTTGTATAACTGGGGATTCCTTCAAAGCTTGAGACTGTGGTTGAGAGTTGTCTCTTATAACTCTGATGATTCCGAAATGGGAAAATTGGCTTATCCAATCGTTGAAATAGCCATCGGAGCATTGAATTTCATGCCAGGAGTCAAATTCGCTCCATTCCGACTCCACGTAATTACATGCCTCAATGAATTTTCATTGAAAAGTGGGATCTATATCCCCACACTGCCTTACTTGCTTGAAATGATCTCTCAAATCGACTTCAATAAGAGAAGAGATCCAAAGACAATGAAAGCGATAGAGTTCCCTATCACGATCAAAGTTCAAAAGAGCGTCCTCAAGATGGATAGATATTATAAGGATCTATTTGGCAAGATTATCGAAACCTTTTATGAAGCGTTAGCCAATGTTGCGGGCTGTCTGGCTCTTCCTGAGATCACCTTACAGACAAAAATTGCATTGAAGAAGGAAATGAGAGGACTCCGTAATAAGGAGCAAAAAGAGGCGATCAAAAAGCTCCTGGCTCACCTTGAAGAAACCATAGAAATTATTCAAAAAGAAAGGGAGAGAGTAGATTTTAAAGAATTTGAACAACTTGAAAATGGAGCCAGCCTTCCAAAGAGTAATAATAACTTTCGTTCAACTTTGTAATAATAATTTGTAATAGAATTCGTTGAAGGCCTCTCATTGAGAAAGATCAGTAAACGCATGAAGAAACAAGTAGAGAACAAAATTAGACAGAATATAATAGGAGTTCGAGAATAACAAATTTTAGGGATTGTTGTTTCATATTTTGTGTGTGTGAATAGTTAGTTCAATCATATATTAATCAGTAGTTTTATAAAGCTTCTACCTCAATCTCAACGCACAGGTGATTGAAATAAATACAAAAGAAAATGAAGGGGAACTATTGATTATTAATAACTACATAAGTTCCAAATTTCGTCAGAATTCATAATTTCTGATCACTTCTTCCGATCTAGTGTATCTAAATTTGTTGATTAGATTTGATAAAAAATTTTTCTGAATCTTTTTAACAATCAACGACTCTTCGATCATGGAATCGAAATCACTTCTGACGCAGAGCTCGCTCGCTGAAAGACATAAGGACTTACTTGATCAAGATGTTTATTTGGTATCATATGACATAATCCCAAAAGATCACCCGCTTCGAAAAGAAGTAGCAGAAAAACTCGATTCAAAAAAATTCTCAAGTTTCAAAGAATCAAAAGCAGTCGGCGCTTTCATTGCGGCAGCAGTTGGAGACGCATTAGGAGCTCACTTAGAAGGTTGGGAAATCAGCTACACAAGAAAGGATGTGGAGGATTTTGAATCTTTAAACAAATTAATAGAACCAGACTGTTTCAGATGCCCAATTGGACAGTTCACTGATGATACTTGTCAAGCGCTTTGTATCGCAGATTCTCTCATCGAGAATGGACTCAAATTTGAGCCTAGAGACCTAAGGACGAAGTTTGTGGCTTGGTGGTTAGCTGGCTATAATGACTGCCTACATAATGCCAAGTCAAAAGCCGACCAATATTCATTCGGAATTGGGAATACGACTAAACAAGGTTTCGAAGAATTTTTGAAGAACAATACAGAGCGTGTTCCCGAGGTCAAAGGACTTAAAAACCAGGACTCTGGTAATGGATCAGTAATGAGATTAGTACCAATTACTATTGCATTTCACACTAACCCCGAAAAAGGGATGCAGTACGCCCATGACCAAAGCTTCACAACACACAACAGTGAGGAGGCTGCAGAATGTGCAAAATTCCTCATTCACTGTGCAATCAAACTTTTCAATTCTGAATCTCCTGAAGAAGGGCGGAAGCTTCTAGATAAAATCCATGAAGGATTCTCTAGCACTGTTGATTCCGTGGATAAGCTTGCAAGAAGCGAACAAGAGAAATTCAATCCAGAATTGCATAATGAGAGACATAACAGAGGCGACGAAGACAGAAACTGGAATTGGAGAGATCCAAACTGGAAATATTCGCCTTGTAGAACCGAAAAGAACCGAAATTTAGTCGGTATTTATTGCATGGATACTGCTTGCATGTCACTACATATTCTCTATCATACTTCGAGTCATAAGGAGGCAATGCTAAAGGCAGTAAATCTCGGAGGAGATGCCGATAGTGTTGGTTCTATCGTTGGAATGCTTGGAGGATGTCTCTATGGAGTCGATGAGACGCTTCTGAGTTGGTACAAGAAATATATCGTCCCTTGGGATGATCAAAGAGTGGCTATTCGAGCCGAGCTTCTTTATCAGATGGCTGTTGACTCTGCTTCTAAGAAAATCTAATTACATGTGTGTTTGTTGACTAAAATTTAGAAACTGTTGTCTTGATAATTCTTGGCTTTGATATTATATACATTTAGAGAGCAAAATAAAAGAAATGACCATTTGGATGCCTACAAGAGAAATCTTGGTCATCTTTATAATGAAATCCATGAAATTACTCGGTATATCTATATATCGCTCTCTATAATGAATTTTACAGGCCTAAAATGAATATATCGTTCTGAATGTTCACTCAGTGGGAAAGGGGGATAGATAATTTGAAGAGTAGCATTCAAGTACCTTGAACCTCTCTCCAATTTCCAAGGACACAGCATTATTGTGAGTCAGATCAGACGTAGAAGTTATTAGAGAATAAACAATTAAAATGAAAATCTTGGTTTGTGAAACATCAACGCATGAATTTACTAACTCTTCAAAATTCTCATTGTTTGATAATCTACGATTAGAATTTTACAATTCTGAGTTCCATCAAATACAAGATTCAAGATTCATGTTATTTTACATCCTTTTGTGCCCAAAAAAAAAATATTTATTGTTTGGTAGTAGTATTCAATTTGCCTAGTTCTTTGTAAACCGCAGCAAATTCTTCTTCTTCATCATGCCGATTTCGATCTAATTCAATACTGGAAGCCGTAACCTCTCTCACATCCGTAGCGATTTGAAGTTTTTCAGGCCTATTAGGTCTCGGAGCCTTCGTTTTCCCAAGTGTGAATGACTTATCTCTCGTCAAAGGCACTTCTCCCAGTTGCCAAGTATTATTGTTAGGATCCCCATCATCAAGAATCATATTGTCCTGCATAAATTGAATTTCCATTTCTATCTGAGATAGTTCTTCTCTGAGCCGATCTTTTATCGCCTTTGCCTTAGAAATAAGCTCTCGATTCAACTGCGCGGTGAGCTCATCGAATAAAACGGACACTTGTTTCAAGCTTGTGTGCACATCAGAGATATTCTTGAGTCTGAAAAACCCTTTATTGGCGCCGTTGAAACCAAGAATCTTCGAATTTCTCCTTGCTTCTCCTAACTCCTTTGATTTAAGCTCCTTTAATTGCTGCAAAATTTCTTTCCTGTCTGCCTCTAAGGCATCAATCTCAGTTAGTAACTCTTTATTCCTCAACTTTATTCTTTCAGTATCAGCTTTGAGCTGCTCGAAGTCCAAAATAACCATATTCTTTTGTTTCGTTAATTCATTGAGCTGCTTCTTCAAGAACTCGTTTTCTGATGCCTTGTTAGCAAAGGTAGCCTTGAAATTTTGATCCATGCGCAAGTACTCATTTTTAATTTTATCTGTATGCAAGTGCACATCATTGAGCTGCTCACGAAGTCGGGTGATTTCAATGTGCTGAGCCTTGAAACCTTCTTCAAGGTCAGTTTTTGTTTTGCTTAGGTCAGAATTGAGTTGTCTGAGTTGCGCAATCTCGTCATTCTTTTTGTTAAGCTCGTTTCTGAGAGAAAGTTCTCGCTGGGCCGTTTCTTTCAAAAGTCCTTCGATGAGTTGTTGGGTTTTGTTGGTGAATTGCGAATTCATTTCTGCGATTTGTTCCTGATATTTTTGATTTTGGGCCTTTTCCGTCTCAATGGTTTTTTCTAATTCCTTAATCTTAGCCTTCAATTTATCATTCATTGCAGCTGTTTTGGTTTTCATCGCTCTAAGCTCTTCATTCGATTCTTGAGCTTTTTTTGTTTCCGGACTTGGTATTTTTGGTTCTGGGGAATTCCTATTAATTTCAGGTTGGATTCCAGCGGCTTTCTGTTTGTAGAATTCAACCTCTGTAGCCAATCGCACATATTGTTGCTCGCGGAGATTCTTTTCTATTGCTAACTCCTCGTTAAGTCGTCGATTCTCAATAATTAATTTCCTTAACTTTTCATCTTTATCTGAATCCACTTTAGCAAATGTCTTCATATCATCCTGAGCTTCAGAAGTTTTGGTGTCTAAGATTTGCGCACTCTGTTCAGAGGTCTCTGGATTCTCCGATTCGGAGGCTATAGTTTCATTTCTGGGCCGGAAGGAATGAACTTCATCGTATTGAATCTCTGGAGACACTCCATTAGATGGGTGAATTCTAGATTGATCTGGTGAATTTCCATCAAGGAATGAAGCTCGTGAATTAGAGGGTGGAAATTGAAAAAGATCTGTGTCGATTGATGGGATGCGCATGGATGCTTTTCTTTCGTTTGCTGCTCCAGGATTCTCATTGCCAAAATTACCTGTGCTAAAATTTTGCGATTGTGTCACTTGCGAAGTCCTTCTTTGGTTCTGATTCTGTTCGCTGTTATCTTTAGCGGTAGCGCTAATTGACGCCTTTCTTTTTCTCTCAAGGCGGTCCATCTCTCTCTGTATAATATCAGAAGTGGTAAGCATAGGCTGACTTTGCAAGTTGTCTGGTTCTCTAATTAAATGTTTTGTTCCAGCTCGACTCGAAGCCCTTGTCGTTGATTCAGTTCCAATTCCTCCTCTGGATGAAGGGGAGCTTTGCTGCTTTGCGGGTAAAAGATTGTCAATTTGCAGTTTGTTGGATTTAGAATTAATGAGAGTCGAGTTTTTCGCTGCTTCTCTTTGATACTCTTGAATCTTACTAGCTGAAGGATGTCGTTTGCTCGTTACAGGAGCTGTTTTGGTTAAATTGTTTATTTTAGGAGGAGGACTTATTGAATTTCTTTTTAGATCAGGAGTGCGCGTGCCCGGATTCGGCATCCTTATTTGTCCAGAAAATTCATTCAAGCTCGCAGTGTCCGTCTCTGAATCCCGATCTAAGTCCTGCTGAAGAAATCTTATAATCTCGCTCCCTTTCACTTGATTAAAAATTGGTCTATCTTCACCGAAGAATGGCGAATCCTCTTTTGTGAAGTTATTTTTTCTATTAAAGGGCGATTTTGACTGAGACTTGTTCAAGAAATTTTTGCCCTGTATTGTATGCTCCCATTCAAACACTGAGTCTGTTTTTTGCGTTTTACGATTCTGAGCAAGCCTTGAGTAGGAATTCTCATGTCCAACTTTATTTTGGTTTGTGTCCATGGTTCTCTGAAACAAGCTTGCATTTAAATAGTCAATATAAGTGCTTTGTTGGTGATTCCTGTCGCTGTTGGTCCTGGTTGGAGGCCCTTTTTTAGAGTTGCCAGATGTGGGTTTCATCTTCGCATTTTAATCTATATATATTGGTTAAATAAAACTTGAATCGTTGCATTAGAGATAGATTTCTACAACGATAAAATTCTTCAAGGAACTTTATTTGTCAGAACAATTCGTTCAGAATAGAAGGCCAGAGAGAGAGTTAGCACATGTATCTGGGTACAAAAATCAATCGGATAAATTGTGGCAAACTTAAAACATAAATGAGGTCGATTCACTTGAATATTGCATCTAATAAATGCCTTAACAATCGAATTTTACTGAAAGTTCTTTAATATTTATTTTAATTCAGATTAATTAATTGTCCTCCAAAAATCGCCTTGGGGATGTGTGTAGTCAATCGGTGTGGGTTTTTTCCAAAAACAAGTTTGATTAGCTTTCCAATCTCAATTGTGTAAAAATCCTGTTTCACCTTTGAGCTCTTACAGCTCTAAAATTTAAAATTTTTTTGAATCAAAGAAAAAATTACAATATATGTTAGCGATTTCAATTGACCTCTTTGGAAATCTTCGGTTAATATATAGCTTAGATGATTGGATATGTTTTTATAAATATTGAGCATATTATACTTCCGTCAAAGACAATTACTAAATAAGCAATAACAACTCTGATAAAGATAAATTGGCACGGCGGTGCAATACAGTTAACTCTAAAGCAGCTATTTACATAATCAATGAAAGCTGATTTTTTATTTTATTATACCCGCTTGTATGAAGATGAGCCTACTTCGTAAGCCCGAATTGTTTCATTTCTGCCTTTTACCATCTTCCTCTCTACTCTCCTAATAAATGCCAGAATGCTTTAGTTTCTGAAGCCAGAAACAAAATTTCAGGCATTACATCCACAGAAGGATAATGGCAATTCCTAAAAAAATATTTCAAACTCAAAAGTGTTAGGTAATCAAATTTTTGGCAGGCCAAGACTATGAGCCAGAAAATAGATAGCTATGAGTCTGATAATACAGCGACTCTTCCCTCTTCGGCACGAAAAATTAATGATTTATAAATAAAATAGTTTCGATTAGGATGTGAGAAATCGTCAAATGCCATTGCAAAAAATCGCAAGTGTATCTGATAATGGCCAGAACCTGAGTACAAACAAAAGAGCATTGTTAGTGGCTTGAAATTTCTGGGCTCTAAAATTTCATCGTCTAACAAATGATGAAAAGATTTTCGCTATTATATTTTTTACCTAAAGTTTACAACAAGCTCTGATAAAATAAGAGCTGATAATCAACAAGAATAAGATTGTATTAGTGAAATTACACTCTAAAAGTATCAAACTTGGTTTTATTAGTACTACATTCTTTTTCCTGATTGTCTATCCATATGATAAATCCGAAGCTGAGCTCTCGTAATAAATCTGAAAAATACTGGAGGCGTCTGAGCAAATTGACTCTGTGACTCTGCTATAGTCTCTCTCTCTATCAAAAATTAAGGTCAGATTTCAACAAATTAAGAGCTAATGATTCTTTTCATATTTAAGGAATTGAATTTCCAATTAACCAATTTATATTTCGGGAAAAGAATACTGATATCGATAAAAATAGTTAATACCTTGTAAATATGATATCTGGCAAAATTGGATCAACAGTCATCGCTCAAGAAGAGCTCGCTAACCTCTTTACTGATTCGAGAAAAGACCACCTGCAGTATCCTCAATTTGGGCAGCTCAATATCAACCCCAACCAAAAACAAAATATCTTTTATGATCCCAGAAGCGCCAATACCGTCGCTCAGAGTCGAGACCCTCTTCAATTCATCCGCTTTAAATATACCAACCCACTAAAGCCCCAAGTCACTCAAGATGTTTCGTTTGGCTCTGATATGATGCAATTGTACAATAGCATTCAGATTCCAGTCATCAATAACTTAGAAAAACTTCTACAGAACTGTGAAAGCATGAGAGACAATTACCAGTCGTTGTTGGCGGTCAGCCAGGAATTAAACAAGAAGGATGGAGACAAGGGCAAAAGCAAACCTACTACCAATCAAAGTTCCAATAATCCTAACGGACCTTGGGGTAGAGCTTCAAATGGCCCTTCAAACACGAAAGACAGTGGGTCTAACAGCTCAATGAACTCAAACTATGGTGGATCAATGCAGAATGCTGGCTATCAGAATACAGGCTATCCTTCACAAAACCAAGGCTATCCATCTCAGAACATGGGCTACTCATCATCAATGAAAATTTCATCCACAGCCAGAGAGCAAGACATTCATAATTTCATCGCTAAATTCCAATGTACACGAGCTACTGCTATTGGTTACCTGGAAGCTTTTGGTAGTTTCGAACTAGCTGCGAAAGAATATCAGAACAACGTCTGATTAATGCAATCCTATAGATAATTGAATTGTAGTATGTATGAGAGGTTTGAGATATATTAATCAAATGGTTGTTGTTATATACTCATACATCAGTGCTTCATGACAAATGATGAAAAAGAAAATTTATCACTCTGAGATATATCAAGAGTTTTTGAACAAATAGGATATAGGGATTATTCTCCTGTGATCTAAATACATTGGTCATTGATTGATCGAAAATCTCCAGAGATAATGAGTTTTTTACTTTCAAAGAGAGAAAAATGAGGCTTTAACTAATTCCTATACGAATTCTTTGTCAACCTTTCGATATTTGTCTGTATTTCTTTTTGGTTTGACAAATGATCTCGACAAAATTTAAATAATTTTTTTCGTTCGTCTCTTATCAGGTTCTTAGCAGTTGTCACATTTCATTGGTACCGCTTCCATGATCAATGAATTGCAATGTTAAATAAGGAAATGACATTGTTCTACCGAGTCGGATTGATAAGGGATATTTGTATCCTCTTTGCTTCGAGAAAAACCGATTTTTTTTTAATCCACACAATATTTTTCAGATTCAAACAGCAACCAAGACAAAGAAGCAGCACCTATTAATCTAGAAGAAAACCAACCGCGATTCATCCTTCTCAATAAGTCATAAATTCATGCGAATTCGGTAATTTTCTCACATAGGAGCATTGTTCACTAAGATTAAACTATTGAACTTCTTTTAAATAAATATTTAAAATATCTTCATCAGTGAGTAACGAGGAGCCCATGTCCAGCGTTGAGCTCGTGTGCCATTACTTGTCACTTGCAGGTTTCTTTTCTCACTTCCTCTGTTCCAACATTGCTGACCTCGCTTTGAAAAAATAGAAGGCAGAGATAAACTAATCAGGTTCTTTCAATATGTTGCTCTCTTCTACAATTGGTTTTTTTCAGAAAACATTGCATTGGCAAAAGAGTTCAAATTCATGGCAAGTACTTTCCAACTATCCTTTCCTCGAAGTTAATGTTAATGCATTCCTTAGGTTCCTTTAGGGACTGCCGTAAGTTAATGCGATTGTTCACATCCGTGGTCAGTGAATTTGGCAAAATCAAACGAATAAGCAGACATCTCAAATGGACGGATATGAACAGAAAAGGAGCAAAAGGCAGTTTTATTATCAGCAGAACCTGCTATGCGCTATTCTTTTTATTGGATAATCTCCACGCTCTAACAAAAGCAAATGTGATGTCATTTTTGGATCGAAAGAAGCTCTCATTATATTCATTTTTCTTTTGGTTTCTTGGGCTGCTGACTTCATTCTCGTACAATACATTTCTGTTGAGGATCTCATATGAGCTCGAATCTAATCTAAAGCACTCAGTGATAAACAATAAGACGCCAAAGCAAGCCTACGATTCTCTGGTCAATCTCTCCAAAGAGAGGCAAATGATATACACAAATTTGCTAAGGAATTTCGGTGACATCGCCATTGCGGTTCATGAGATGCAGCTGCCGAAGAGAATATTAAAAACTAATTTTAATAACGGACTAGTCGCGGTATGCGGCATGCTCTCCTCTGCAATAGGTATGTTTCAGTGTTATCAAAAGGTTAGGAAGAATGAAAACGCCGAATATGATCTCTTTGATAGAGGTGAATAAAATCATCATCATGCCATTGAAGCTAAAAATATATATATACATATTAAACGTAATATTTATCCCTATGTGTGATCTGACTCTGAATGCACATATGCGCTATTTGTAATACAATTGTTCCTTGAATAAAATGCAATGATGAAAAGATAAAATCCAGTTTCTTCATCAACTACAAAGAACATATATATTGATCTCATGTTATACGTCTTGCTTTGCGCGATGGCGATCGTACTAGAATCTCGGGTCATTTATTGATAGTTCAAGTATTAAATCATGATCAAAAGTGAGAATAATGTTATGCCTTATTTCACAGGAAATATTCATTGAGATTTACAATAATCTATCCAAATGCTGCCGAAATGAAAATGAAGGTGACCGTGAGAAAATCCTGACAGATGAATTATGTTAAACCCTGTCACGAACTATGATAAATAGTAAGGATTTATTCATAAATTACTCTTTGAGAGAAGGTAGCATAATCTTTATTCAAACATCTGAAGATTTCAAACTCTCTCTATAACATCTCAATAGATTTACAAATCCTTTATACTCAAATTCATTAGAAATATTCACATGCTAGAGGGAAAATGTTATTGTATTATTCATAGGAAGCATGCTGTGGTAGTTATTATGTTTCAGCTGAGTTTCAATGCGTTGATAAATTTTCATAGCAATCGCTCTGGAATTCATTCACCTTCCATTATCCATTCTCAAAATACTTCTGATGATTTACAACACAATTTGCATAAGCAGGCAGAGGCTCGTTTTGCAGTTTTGCTTGAATCCTTTTTTCTGACCTTCAGAATGAATACAGGTATTTATTTGACAAATATATTATATCTTTTTGAATAATTATAGCAGCAAAGGAACAAATTCAAAAATTGGAGCCTTTATGAAAATTACCATTCAAACAAATGGATAAACATACTGAAAAGAGCTTGAACAGAAGACTCGTTTTCCCCTCTTACTTGCTGATCGAAAGTAAAATTTGTTTTTCATCATGCTGAGTTCTATTGACAGTAAGATTTAGTTTATTCGAAATCCTCTAGCATTTCCTCCATTTGAGTTTGAGAACGAGGCTGTTATTTATATTCACTATATTTCAAGACCCCAAAATGAACGATGAGGGTGATTGCAGCTTTATTATTCACATGCATTGATGCTTTGAGAATTAACAAATTTGGCAATTTTGAAGCCAAATTAACTATAAAATTTTAAATGAGAAGCAATTATAGAAACGAAAAAATTAAAAAATACCGCAGATTTTTTTGGCATCTAACTATTGAAATGGTTTAAACTCGAAAGTCCAAATTGCCTCAAAAAAACAATAATTCATATGAAACACAGCACAATGGGTGATGACACTCTACCTGAAGAGAACTTCAGTTTATAGGAGACTCTGAATTTTCAAAGATGCGTTTAATATTTCAATTTTACGCTGTTAGTACATAATCATGCTCCGGCAGCTGTTAAGCTCTAATCTAAATAACTGGGATATTCCTCGATTTTCTTGCTAGAGATTGGAACCTTTCTTTCATTATATGGGGATTCTATTCTTAAGTAGTAGCTACAAATTGACTAAAAACTCTTTTGCATGGATTCATTTGGTACATACAAAATTATTGCTTGTATGAGAGCGACGTCATCAGATTTGATTAACTCATCAATTTTAATTTGGGGACTCGAACTTCAGCGCATTATAAGAGAAGGTTCTATTCCGTTCCAATTTTCTCCTACGTTGCTCACAAACATTTCGTCAGAAGATGTCACGAGCCAATTGAGAGTTAGAAAGTAGTAGGTCACTCGAATTGAATTTGAAAAGAGTATCTAATCAACTGAAAAACTTTGCTTGGTTAATAACTAATATTTTAAAAACCTCGACGACAGTTAATCTGCGTTTTAAGTTTGATTCAAGATCTGCAACTAATTTCAAACAACCGCATGCGATAAATTTTTTGAGCCCTTTAATACTGAACCCACAAGTTCGAAAGGTAATAATCAAAACTAGATTTCAAAAAATTTTCCAAGTAAAGCCATAATTCCATTCCTATTCATGGAAGAAGACTTTATTTTATCTGAAGAGAGCTTCTCCTTTGACCAAGACGACTGCTCGGTCTCTTCTGAAGAATCAGATTATAATCCGACTTTCGTGACCAATGTAAAAAATGTGCATCAAGTGATCACTGAAGAACGAAAAAAACTTCTCATCAATTTTGTAAATGACAAAGGATATTCCGTAGCGAAGGTAAAACTTTAACCATCCAAACCATACTTATCATAATTTTCAAAATAGGCAGCGAGAAAGCTCGGAATGAGGTATTCCACCGCAAAGACTTTATATGCTCGCTCCAGGAAGGAAGGAAAACCAAAGAAAAAAACTGATAAAGATGGGAAAAGTGATAACTATAAAAGCAAACCTTCAGCACGAAAAGAAAAAAATGTGAAGAATCGCAAAGCAACTCATGAAGAAGATGGTTCAGCAGCTGTAGCCGGAGCCAATGAAAAAGCAGAAATTTTCGATCGAATGGAACCTCCAGCGACGAGAAAGAAAGTAAAGGGTGAGCAGGAAAAATGGAAAGAGGCTTATACTTGCCGAGTGAGAGAACTTCCAAAAATCCTCATTCAAAATTTACCGCCTCAACCTATGGCTTTCAACCTAAAGACAGAGTACAAGGGAGAAAATCAGGCAGAATTTAAGTCAGAAATCAAAACCGAGGAGACCGAGGTCGAAGATTCAAATACTTTGTCGAGCTCGCAGCTGGCTACCAACAACGAAAAAGACATGGTTAGCATGAAGGTGGTTGAGCTGCAAACGCATATTGCAAAAATAATGCAAGAAAAGGCCGCTATGGAGAACATGATCAAAAGCTATTTATTTCAGCAGAATCTATTTTCTGCCCCTTCATTCCCAAAGTACAACTATCAACCTCTCGTCTCGCAGTTACCAGGTCATTTAGGAATGGGATTAAATCTTGAAAACTGTTTTAACAAACAGCTTGCGCCAAATCAAAGATTTTTCCCAGTATTTCCGTTCTCTAATTAATATTGCAATCAATAGTTGAGTTAGTATCATCCGAATTTAAATTTTTTTTCGTTGTGTTTTGTTTCATGATCTGTCTTCCAGATTTTCATTCTTACCATGTGGTAAATTTCCCTAATAAATGGGGAAAAAAATTATTGCATTTCTTAAACCTCCAGAAAATACAATACTGTTTGAAGACTAATTGCTACGTAGCAGCTCAGATGAGAATATAGCGATTATTGCTTTTTTTTTTGCTGAGTCATCACCCCGATGTAATTAGACTGTCGGATGGATCATTGGGTGAAACAGTACTCAAAATAATTTTGCGTATCTGCAAAGCTTAACTATGTCTACAACATTTTTAGAATGAAGTATTTTCAACGCTATACCGACGTGGAGGTAAATTCAGAGTGACACTTTAAATCTCTCAATTAAATCTGAGAATATACAATAATTCTATTGATTAATGCAAGAGAGGACCAAAAACTTACTAATCTTCTTAGCCTTGCTGGCTTTATACATCTCAGTCAGCTTGATAGTAAGCAATCTTCCTCTTTGCATCGCGTGTAACTTGTCATCTTTTTCCACCTGACTCAGTCTCCTCCTCCTACGGCTGACGAAACAAGCAAAAATTCTTCAAAGTCAAAAGGTGATACAACACAGGACCAAGGCAATCAGTATAACCCGAATAGCACAGATCCAAGTAACTCGCATTAATTTCGCACTCAATCTTTAAACACTGAAATAAGCCCCAACAAAGAATAGCAGTCAAGCCTTCGACGCTTTTACCAATGCCTCTCGATATAAAACTTTCCACGATTTGCATTGGACTGTATTCCAAGGTCTCTGGGAAAGAGATCGAATCACAAAAGAAAACCGATTTCTTGGAAAATTTGAGGAAACAAATGGAATGCTCCGCTTAATCTTCTTTACCGTCAAAGAGAATAATTTTTCTGTAACCTTCTTTTCTGTGGCAAACTCCTGACCGGTCTGATCTGGCTGAATATAAGGACTTGGGAGAAACTAAAATACTCGAGGCTCTGAAGCTTTCTATATACGATGGGAACCATACAGATGATCGGAATCTTGTACTCAGACTCTATAATGGCACGTTTGACCCAACAAGATTGTATATATCTCGTGCATTATTTCGAGCTAATAACAGCAATTATCAATAGAATTTATACTGCGAATGGTTCGAATGCTACGGTTACCGAGTATAGAACTTTCTCTGAAGTGGACAAAAAAAGTAAAGAATTGTTTAGCAACACTGAACGCTAAAGAGTGATAGCTTGTGACGTGCATGTTACAATTGATTTTTCAAAAATCATTTTGAAGACTGGAGTGTTCAAACCAAACGAAGAAATGACTTTGAATGTAACTTCAAATGACTGCGAAGTGAACATTGTAGGCTTGAAAATCGGCCCAGATCCAAGAGTGAGAGTTATCTTGCAACCTCCCGTTAAATAAGCCACTTTCCTGTTCAGAATTTAGATAATACAGTCACGAATTATTCCTTTTTGTTGATTTTGATCGCGTCAGTGAGCTTCTATCAAATTGCTCAGATTATCAAGAGGGTCCTTGAGAATGCAGGAGATGCTGATAAGGTAATTTTCTCATTATAGAATTCATTGTTAACAGAGGGCTGCATTTCCAGTATTCTCTCATATCGATTGGGTGGCTTTCCATATGGGATCTGTTTATTTGCCTATCGCATTTGATACTTGCTATGCAGACAGAAGTAATCAACCTATTCTTATCTGCTAAAGCTCACATCTACCCCTCGATTTTAGAAATATTTCCATCTTCTGATCATGCCCATTTTCCTGTTTTTCATCTTATTCGGTGTCGTTGACATGAAGCTGATCGTCATCCTCTGGCGTCTCAAGTATGAGGCTCGATACCCGGTAACTTTTCTTCCCACAAATGAAAATTAATGATCCTTTTCTCAACAATTTAGAACCCTACCGAACTGAGAAGAAGAATCACAGCTTTCAATTGGAAACTATGTAAGTTCATTACCAATAAATCTAAAAGGTACTCATCAATATTTTATGGAAGATGGCTCGATATTTGTTGGGTTAATGCTACTTGCTAATCATTTGGTCAATAACTTCTTCTTATTGCTGACTCAATCTTGTCTTGTGCCCCAAATTATCCATAATGTCACACGGAGCCAAAGACCTGATTCTTCTTTGAATCATCTGTACTATATCACAATTGTGAAGAGCTTGCTGCCAGTACAATTTTTCTAGACACAGTTTGTAACACAGATTTAGTTATACTTTAGAGGGTGTCCAGAAAATTTCTTGATGCTGAAACCTCATGCTTGGGTCACTGTTGGAATAATCCTTTGGATGGCTATTCAGGTAGCGCCTTGCTATTTTACAGAAGCAAAAAAAACGCATCATTTTGACATATAATAGATCGGTGTAATCCAAGCTCAAATGGTGTATGGAAATAAATTCTTTGTGCCGAGGTTCCTGTTACCTCCTGTTTACAACTATTTGGTTGATATACAAAGTAGAGGAGACCTTGAAACTGGGCAAGAACTTTGGGTAACTCTCAAATTTTCCATTGCTGACTGTTCATTAGGATGATTGCGCAATTTGTATGTCTCCTCTGGACGCGGAGCCGGTTGGCCAACCAACAGACATGCCTCCCCGTGTTCAAGAAATGTATAGAATACTTAGGCCGAGAAGCAACCAGTGCATGCGCACTCCTTGTGGACACAGGTTCCATGTTCCTTGTCTGCTGAGCTGGATGGCCATTAAGATGGAGTGCCCAACAGATAGATCAGCTCTCCCTTCAATCGAATAGCGCTGCTAATTAAATTCGATTTTTGCCTCACTCTATTTGCCACTGTAATTTTCATTCACATTCATCGACTTTTTTGTGCATTGCTGCTTATTCCGAGACTTTATGTGTTTAGAGAGAGAGACGAAGGAGTCTTTTTTAAGAAAAAAAAGAAATTCTGTAAGGCAAAGAATGTATAGTTTATTCCGCAGTATAAAATTGCTTGATCTGGAGTTTCATCTTGAATATTCAACAGGCAGTGAGACGATTTGCCCATCTTATTATTTCTTCGATCTTTAATACACGTTAGATTGGAATGTATGTAATCATGATCGCGAAGAGTTAACGAAATCATAAAGTGAAATGGCTCTCAATTGCATTTGTTGGACACAATCAAAATTTTCAGAGAGAATTTTTCGCCAAAAATTTAATTTTATTGGCTAGGTACTTCCTTGTCTGTCTTAGAATCAAATCCTTTTGCCATTTCACTGATGAAAAGTACTCCTCATCTGATAAGTGCAGTGCACGAAAGCAAATGCGAAAAAATTTGGCAAAAACTTACAGGCGATGCTCAAGTGTTTTATGACCGAAGGATGAAATCATTCATACTGAAAAGAGGATTTGATTTTAAAATTGTCTGCTATCAGCCAGGAACAACAAAAATCCACACAATTAAAGAATTCTCGCTTGGAATAAAGTAAACGACTATAACAGATCCGCTTTTAAAAGCATCTTTTCACCCATTCTAGAGATAATATTGCTCGAGTTGCATTATCTCGGACATTGTCATTAGTTGCATTTCAGACGAACCCTAATACTATAGTATACTTTACTCATTGGTTGTTGATCCATGGGCCTTAATAGAGAGTCTTTAAATTGGAAACATTAGAAGAACAAAAAATTTCAGTCGTTGCTAAAGGAAATGATTCCTCGAAAATACACCTCTTCGAATGGATATGGACCAGTCCACACTACAATTTTGTTATTGCACAAGATAAAGGCATTCATATCGTGAAGATAACAAAAGAAGACTTTAAATTGACTGAACTTGCTTTTATTCCTGCTATTATTTCAACGTGTTGGTTCGAACCAATATCAGAAATATTGGCTGTGACCTCTTATCATGGAATCCTACAATTGCTTTATGTGTCGAGGCTCCATACAAAACAAACTGCACATTTAATAAAGGGACCTATATTAACACTTGATATTAGCCAGAACGCAGAAGGTGCAAATTCGTTAGAAAAAAGAGTAATAACTCACAATTTATTTGCTAGGAGGAACAGGAGAGGATCTTCCGAATCAAGATTCGACTGAAATTCACGTTGAGTCTCCTTTTACTGATTTTAACTACAACTTATCCCCGGATCGAAACAATCCAAAAGAGGGCCTTTCAAATGCTCAGCAGAAAGTGGCATTAGCGAATGTGTAGAAATTTTACGGATTTTGGGCTCGTTCAATTATTCTCATAGATATGGAGAACCAACTGTTATTCATCTAAATGCAGCTCTTGGAAAGGTGTATCTCTATCAAATTCAAAGCGATGAGGTCAATGCCCATGTAATTCTCCTAAAGGCTGCTGATCCATGTAAATCATAATTGATCTAACCGTTGTGTAAATCTCTTCCAATTGTCACAGGCTCTTTCAGGCTGAGCATTTTTGATAATCTGTTAATTTTTCACAACCTTGATGAAAAACAATCTACTATCTATGATCTTCAAGCAAGTAATTCGACGAAAATGATTGGATCGCCCCAACCTATTCATCAAAAATTCTCATCTGCAATTATGAGTGAAGATCAACCAAAGAAAAGTCTCAAATTACTAACAGGACTCGCTCAGGAATCATTAGAACAAAATTCTAACAGCTCCAAAAATAAAATGGCGGACCCATCACTACAGAACCAGGTAAAACATCTTCGTCGCAACTGCGAGAAAATTTTATTCGTTTCGCAGGAGTTTGATCTGAATCAGGCCAAACCACTGATAAAAAGTCCAACCCAACTTCTTGAAACATTGGAAGAGACTAAGCAAGAGCAAAAAGCAGAAGCAGAGCATGGAGAGGGTGACCAAATCGAAGGTGAAGGTAATCTCGTATAGCATCAGTGAATTTGACTTAATAAAACACGCAATTTAGACGAGGAAGATTATGATGGTTTGAAGAATGAATTTCAAGAAGCACTCAGCAATGACGATGAGCATGACAGTTCAGCTGCTAAATCTGAATTATCGGAAATTATAGACGAATCATTTGAGGGAAAAAGAGCAGATGATCAGAGCTTCTTAGAAATTTTCCAAAATGAACAAACAAATGAAAAAAATAATCAGGTGCATTAACTCCCATTAAATTCACCATGGGCTAATTCTACTGTCAGGAATTCACCAAAGACAGCACAGATTTATTAAACGAAGATTTTAACCCGGAATCAGAAATCCCGAATATAAGTGAGTCTCAATCATTCTCAAAGATTAAAATAACCAATATCGATCAATCAGTGGAAAGTTCAATAGATCGACTTATTTCTGCTCCATCTCTTCAGAAGAAACAAGAAATTGATTTATGTAATGACTTTATTGTTGACTGTCTCAGCATCTAAATTCAGATTCCAATGACGCTACATTTCTCGGAGATGAGTTTTTTATCAATAAAGCGGCCAAATTAATCTACAAGTTGGAGATTGCCTTGAATAATTTTACTGAGATTGGCATGGATAAAAAAGAGACTTTTGATTTCATGTTGCGAAGGAAGAAGGGCAATATTTATGTGGCTCAGTACCTCCAAAAAGCCATTGTAGAAAAAGAAAGTTTGGATACAATCTCTTTTATGTTCAATCAAATCTGTAAAGCTCACAAAATCGCTTTCCAACTCAAAAAGTATAAGCAACCTTGGGAGAATAAAAGCTCAATGATTATATTTGAATCTCAGGGAAGAGGAAAGCTTAGTCAACAAAAGACACGCCAGATTTTCAGTTCATTTTCGGCAGCTAGCAGCTTCCAATCTCATCCAAATTGGTGATATCAATTCTGCAATTTTCGAAAAGTTATCCTCGGACGCTGTATTGAATAATATAAGTCTTCAATGTTTGCTAATGCTTTTCACTGGCTAGGCCATCGACAAAACTTATTTAGGAGACATCCTTCTCGAATACTGTAGAAATATCCTACTTCAAGATCTGGAGATTCCAAATCAATTGCAAATTACCCTTATGAAGTTACTACTTCAAGCAAAACGCTTTGAGCTTATGTGCTCATTGTTTCGAACCAAATTACTGGATGATTCCCTGGAAAGCGCCGAAGTTTTAATATTTCTTGGGAGCGAAAAAGAGAATAAATATCAATGTACTCTGAAGCTGAGTTATTGAAACACTGAGAATAATGATACTGTAGGTAATCCTGAGAATCAACTCTTACAATCTCTATCTCCAGAAGACTTCTGGCCATCTGCGTTGCAGTTCGGATTTGATATGCTCCATAGGCTTAAGAGCCTGCAAGGAATTATTGACTATTTCCTCAGCATAGGAAATGTATTAGCAAGCGTTTTTTGTTTTTTTTTTTGACCTTCCTACCCGCATAGGTCCTGCAAGCTTTGGAAATAGGCAAGCGACAACCACTTGAGAGTCTGGATCTCAAAGCTTTTGTTGATGCTACGGCTCACCCGAATTCCAACTTCTCAAAAGAAGAGTTGTTTAATTACATGATCCATGTACAATAATCATTAAATTATCAAAATCGATACATTAAACCCGAATTTTGCTAGGTGATGCCCAAAGAAAGAGAAAATCCTCGAAATCTACTTTAAATCCCTCTCGAGAATAGACAATACAAGCACAGTGTTAAGCAGCTAATCAACAATGAGTATCAAATTCTCATAAATTGAATTTTCCCATATCAATAGTAGAACAACCGAATTTATAAAAGATAGTTAGGTGAAGTTTTTATTAGCTCCTGATTTTAAAATCAATTTCTCTTGAATCAAAAATGAGTAATACAAAAAGACTATCTCTTTTCTTCGTCTTTGGCTTAGCTTTGCTTTGCGGTAAAACACCATTTCCTCACAAACAACTCTTATAAGTTTATTTTTTTAAGCGATTTGTGCAAAAGCTGAGTCAACTCCAAGAGTTCAATGGGTTTCGGCAAATCCATTGTCTGATACTCACGATGCAGTGGCTAAAACTAGCTTACTAGGAGGAAATCTCCTTTATCTCAAGGTGAACGGCCTACCTGATGCTATCGATCGAATGCAGGTGTTTATTGGCAACCACACTTGCCAAATCTTTGGTATGATTTAAAGCGTCTTCCTTTTTTCAATTTGATCTTTCATACATTAAGCTCCTTTGAGTGTTGGACCTGACATGATCGTCTGTGTTGTGCCTCAGGCAACAGAATATGGTCGTGTGGCGATCGGAGTCTACATGGATGACAAGCAAATCGAATGGGATTGTGATTCCTGCGCCTACTTTGACTATAGCGTCGATGCCAAGCCAATTCTCAGAGAGGTGACTCCCAACGCAGCAACGAATTCAGAAACTTTCACTGTTCGAGGGAAATGGAATACCCCACATCTTTCTTATGCAGCTCAGCTGCTGCTTGGAAAGACAGGACAAAACTTGGTCTCTCTTCTTCAAAAAGACTGGATTCCAGATGAAGATATCAAACTGAACTTCAAAGTCACAAATCTAGAAGCTGGATATTACAATGCAACTCATTGGGTAAGATTCAGAGGGTTAGCAGACACAAGCTATCTTTCACATGCCCCAACTTACTTTTCTTCTGGATTTTCCAACAACCGAGACCCATTTGACTTCCTTGTGATACCAAGAGTTGATTCAATCAATATCCAAAACATATCTACGCGAGGTGGATTGATTCGCATTACGGGAAGCGGCTTCTCATCACAGAAAACAAATAATATCGTTCAGTTAGGACCAGCTAGTTGTACAGTCACCTCTAGCGACTTTAACAATATAGCTTGTACAGTGACTGCCTCAAGGCTGACAAATTTCCCTTCAACGCCTTCAAATATTCTCGTTCCTGGGTTGAAGCGAGTCGTCTTAAGAGAAGAGTATTTCCCAGGAGCTCTAGGATCAAGCTATCCTTATAGCAATCTTTCATTCTCAAGTCATTTCTCTGGAGCAGCCCCATCTGATCTCAACATCGGCGATGATAGCAGCACTGCTACATCATCATCTTCGATCATTCAAATTGTGAAAGGGTATTTCCATGCCCCAGTGACGGGAGCATATCGTTTCTCTTTAACAGGAGGGAATCGGACAGAATTTAGATTGAACACTCAAGCACCCCTCAATTTGAATTCTTCAACTCAGGATCCACAAATTGAAAACCTTCAGCCCCTATGCAAGATCAATAATTACACGCTGAACCGTGAGTATTTGAAAGATACTGAGCCGAATATTATGTCCACAGCCATTCAACTAGAAGAGAATAAGTACTATTACTTCGAAGTCTGGAACCAGCAAACCCATGATAACGATTCAGCACGCACGTTACATGAAGGCGGATGGTTTTCGCTGGGCGTTGAGCTGCCAGTCTCAGCTGGAGCTAATAGTTCAAATGCTATCAAACCTTTCCCCTCAATACTCACAATAGAAATACGGCCGAACCCTGTCTACGAAAAGCTCTATTTCAAGATCTGGAATCTGAACAGCAGCGATTCCAGCGCACTTTCATTCCAGATTCTTTTTAGAAAGACAAACTCTGAAGGTATACAGCAATCCCATTTGACTCTTCCTCTTCCAGCTTACCCAACTCCTCAAATGGTACAGCAGGCAATTTGGGCAGCAGTAGGGTACGAAACTGATGTTTCAATCGACTATTTCAATGCCAATGAGGAAAACACCTCTGATATCGACTCAAGAAGAGGATTTGGCTTCACCTTAACACTCAAAAATTATCGAAACGATCGATTCATGCCCGTCATCATCACCAACAACTCAGATTTATCGTTGGAGAACCCCAATCCTGTCAAAATCAGTGTAAGAGGCATAACTGTTCCCTCCGATCCAGTCAGAGGAACATGGTCGCTGACTTATAATAATACAAGAATTGGACCTCTTTCATATAGCATCGATGATGATGTCTTAGAAAACTATTTAGAGTCTAAGTTCGGATGGGAGCATATACAAGTTGTGAACAATAAAAATGCTGATGATGGCTCCAAGTTCTCAATTTTCATGCTGAGCCCAATTCCAAATTTCAACGTTAGCTCACTTACTGCTGATAGCTCTGGACTTTCTGGGGGAGGGACAGGAAATGTGAATATTTCTTTCTCTTATCAGCAGAGCAGCAACAACGTATTTTATGACCCAATTCCCTACGAATTTTTAAACTCGGTCCATTTTGAAAGTCTTCCTCGCATTAATGTGACCAGCAACGGGATTGTTGCAGATTGTCGCATTGGGAATAATTGCAGCTTTAGAGTTGTGAGCGACAGCATCGTACCTACGGTCTCAGCCGCTTCATGGAACGCTACTGCAAACATCCTTACTCTCACTTTGAGCAATTACGGGATGTTGAACAGCACAAGTGATCCTGCTCAATATGACATTCAAGTTCAAGGCAGTCGCTGTCTTTTAAGTGGTCCTATCAACCTGACTGAATCGAATGGAGTATTAACCTGTAGCTTTGACATTGGATACGACGGAAACCCAGTGTATAGAGCCGGAGCATGGTTGCCAGATATCCAAATCAAAGGTTTCGGCTACTTAAAAGTAGACCCAGTAGCGAATATAGAATTTGAGCTCGGACAAATAACAATCACACCTAATCTGATTGGGAGAGGTGGAGGAGAGATTCTAACATTTCAAGGAGCAGGGTTAGGTGCTTACAGGGTTGATCCTACTTCAATGGATATTGGAATCGGATCTCAGATTTGCGAAATTATTAGCTGGAGCCAAAATAGAGTTGTTCTGATTTCTCCCCCAGTGACCGAAGATGATGATATGGTCCGCCTTAGGATTGCTCCATTAAGAGCAGCGCTGATGGAGATTTCATACAGGACCGACTCTCCTCAAATCACTTCTATTTCGCCAGCTATAGGCTCAGCTGTCAGCCAAACCGAGATCGAGATACTTGGAAAGAACTTCGGAGAGAACGTCAACATTCACTTGATCAACATACAAGATAACAAGATCAAGTATCCCTGCATAATTGAGGCTGGCGCAATTACTCCAACCAGCATAATATGCTTAGTTGCTGGAGGAATTCCAGGAGTTTATACAATAGATCTACACAACATAGACACCAACTCAAGTAATCGTGCTCAAATCCAGGATCCTTCAATTCGATTTACTTTCGCTCTTACACTCTACAATATTACCTCAAAAGTGGGAACGATACTCGGACAATCTCAAGTGACACTTAACGGTCAGTATTTCGGTGGGGCACCTTCTAATGTGAAGATAGAGATATACAATCCGACCACAAAAGTTTACTATGATTGTAAACTTATTATGCTTACAGACACTGAAGTCAGATTCTTCACGCCAACAGTCCCAAGCTCATTCACAGGGATCATTTACTTCGTTGTCTCGGAACTTGAACGTTATACCTGTAATAAGCTTGCTGATTGCTACTACACCTTTGTAAATGATACGAATGCTTCTGCTCCAGTGATTACTGCCGTTAATGCCACATCAGGCAAAGGAGGAGATGTTATACTCATGCAAGGAAAAAATTTAGCTGGACTGGAACTTGATTATCGACTATCTGTCTTGATTGGCGAAGTCGAAATGAATGTTATTTCAGCAAACGAGACTGCGATACTCTTACAACTTCCTCAGTCTCTGCCAGCAGACCGCAGCAGTCGTTTGGTTGTGAATGTTCCTGGATGGGGTAATGCCTTTTTCAGCAATCAAACAAGCCTTCTGCCCATAGATTATGAAGTCAGCAGCATAAGTAGAAACGTTTTGCCAATTGGAGGAGGCCTAATTACTGTCAATGGATATGGATTTAACAAATATAGTCAAGCAAGTATCCACTGGGCTAATGGTGATAGAGATCTCTGCAGTATTTCTGATTTTGTAACCAGTGAGCAGATTTATTGCATCTGGTTAAACACTCAAAAGCATCCTCATGGAATGAATGGAACGGTCCATGTTACCAATCTGAATGGATTAGAGGTAAAAACCTGCAAAAGCTCGAGTTGTGTTGTAGCGATCGATTCTAGTATATTCGGAATCATCGAGAACATCAGCTTGACCAATATGACCGACGGAACTATTCAAGTAGCAATCACAGGCACGAACTTTGGGAATTCCAATGAATTGAAAGCTTTCCTACAGAGTACAGCAGGTTTGAGATACGTGGTCAGCGTAACTCGATTGAATTCAACCTCCTTAGAGATTAATTTTGATCCGCGCACCATTCCATCAGATTCATACTCAATCTTAATCTCTAACTTGGCTGGTGACTATGCGCTCTATAATACAACGGACCTTATTAATATCCCGCTCATAATCACTAACTCTACCGACTATGGTCCATTTTCAGCCGTTGGAGGCGCAGAGTTCCAAGTCCTAGGAGGTGGCTTTGGTTCGGATTCACGAGTGTACATTTGCGGATTCCCGGTCGTGACCTATTCAGTCGTGAATTCGACAAATATCTACGTCACTCTTCCTCCAATAATTAAAGACACACTAATTAGTGAAGGTTTGACCCCTCACCTAAGTCAAGTACTGACTGGATACCCAATTTCTGATACAATAGCCAATGCTGACGCAGCCTTTGATGGTGATTTGCTGACTGCCTATAAGAGCAGTTCTCAGAATACTAGCTGCTACGTTGGACTCAATTTTGGTGAGCAGCAAGTGGTCAGAATCGATCAAATTAGATTCTTTATCAACTTTGACGTTGACCCAAGGTCCTATCAAGGAGGTGTATGGGAAGGGGCAAATGACAATACGACATGGACAACGATTGCTACGCTAGATTGGAATGTGTTGGAATATTGGACGATAATTGACATTCCGAGCCCATCAAATTCTACTCGTTATCAGTTCGTGAGATATCGTCATCCTCAGGGAGCCTGTGCTTTGGCTGAAATTCAAATCGTCGGGCAAAGAATGCTGGCTCAAGGGCTCCAAGCGGATACAACGAACTGTTCTTACAGAGTCGAATCTAATGGAAATGTAGCGCAGTCGGGAAGTTCTATTTCACTTCAAATAAGCAAGAATCCAGGACTCATATTCGTTTATCAAGGACCAGTGACAGTTTCAGTTGAAGGAGGGGATATACTGACCTTTATGTATAGTTCTAACAGTACTGTACCATTTCCCACAGACTCGACTCTCTACAGTTTAAAAATTGAAGGATGCAGTGCTGCCTTCCCGACCATTGATGAAACCTCCCAGACAATCAGCTTCATTTCGAAATATTGCCCGACTCTTCCAGCTTTGACTAGAGATATTTTCAAAACTCCGCAGCTGAAGCTTTCAATCGATGGTTTCAAGGAAGTTACTATTCTTGGACAGTTCTATGGCTATTTTAGCTATTGGTCCAATCCAATGACCTGGAAAAGAAATTATCTTCCCAGAGATGGAGAAGATGTTGTGATTAGTTCAAACATGAGGGTTATTTTAGACATTGATACAGCACGGTTAAGAAGCCTTCGTGTAGAAGGGTTTCTACTTGTACAAAACCCACCTATTCCCCAATCGAATTGGACTGTTGATCTCAAAGCCAGTCGTATTTACGTCCCCTCCACCGGGTTCTTTGTAGCTGGTCGAGCTGATGAACCACTTACAGGTATGTTTTCTGTAACCCTTTTACGGGATGAGACACAGCCACCTGTTGATACATCTAGATTCTCCAACGTGTATCCCCGCTCTATTGATAAATTGTTCCAATCTGAAGGTGGATATATTGAATTTTATGGCCACAAACGAAATGCTACTGCCACAATCCTTGCATCACCAGCTAAAGCTGGAGATTTCAACATTAGCGTAATAAATCCTCCTAGTGGGCTTGACTGGCGGGTTGGAGAGGAGATAGCTTTGGTGGCTTCTGACTACACTGGAAAAACTGAAGTTCGATCTATCGAATCTATAGTTGCAACTAATGAAAGCATTCAGATTGTTCTCAATGATTCCTTGAAATACAATCATTATAGAATCACCGACTTACCTGAAGACAAAGGTGCTGAGACAGGATTGGTCTTACTTCTCTCTAGAAATGTTGTTATTCAAAGTGAAACTGACACAAATTTCACAAATGTGTCCTCGACTTTCTGGCAATATGGAGGAGAGATGATTTATGAAGGAGCAAACAACCTCGCCGTTGAATCGCATCTGATCATGGACAATGTACGCTTCAAAAGTATGGGAAAACCTTTCAACCAGGGACTATCCTCAGCAATAAGACTTGCTAATATTTGGGAGGGTTCAAGAGTCCGTCTCTCAGATAATGTGATCTACTATCCTGCTGGGTATGGTATCAATCTTATTGGAGCAAATAGGATTACCATTAACTCAACGATCATTGTAGGAGCTATGGGCCATGGAATTACGAACCGTGGAGGTTTTGAAAGAGGAAATACTATCATAAACAACTTCATCATCGGACTAAGAACGAGCTCTTACCATAGCTTCAGTGATATGACAGGTTATGCACTCACTACCACTGATGGTAGCTCAAATTATGCTGGTAACATAATCGGAGGCAATGAAGGATTTGGGTTCAGCATGACGCCTTTATCAATAATACCTCGCGAGGCTTACGCTGCTTCAAATACGCTTATGAATTCCTTCGTGCGTCAATCATGCAACCTATCAGGCCTGGTTTCTTTTGCGAACACTCTAGATGGTATCTTGATAGATGGATGGACTCCAAGACAATATATCTCTCCACCATTAACCAATCCGCTCAGCAACCCATATAATGTTTTAGAATTTGCCGGAATTCAGGTTTATTCTAATGGGAAAAATGGATTTAAAATATCACGATCAAGTCCCGTGTCAGTATCTGGGATCACCTCCGCCTTTAACTTGATGTCCCAAATAGCCACTGATGAGGCAAGCGTATTATTTAATTCCGTCCGCAATCACTATAAGGACGTCTTTCTTAAAGGAATTTCAGATTCTGGATGGAATGTCGGCTCTAATCTGGTTGGAGCGACCTCTCCAAGCCGAGGAACAGTCTATTATGAAAATATCCACTGTGCTAATCTATCCACATGCTTTGACACCTGCTATCAATGTTCAGATTCTGATCTTTGGACGGCTCCGCTTACGATCGTTCAGAATTATACTGGCACCAATATCACTGTCAGCGATTTTGTTCTTTCAAAAGAAAGGGATGTGCTGCGTAGTGATTCGTCCAATTTTGTGGGCAATAACACTGCTGGCACTCTTTACCTACAAAATGGAGCTTATCCCCATCTCAGCACGCTTTGTACATTAGAACAGAACAACAGCTCTCAAATTTGTGAGGGAGTCGGAGAAACCGTCAAATTTGTAAGTTTGACGAACTTTACATTTAATGAAGTGTTGGAAGATAGTTCTATAAGTCTGAAAATCAAAGAAATGACCTCAGGAAACACGACACAATTGAAAGGAAGACAATCCTCTTGGACAATCCCCCTTTCTACAACACAAGGGTCGTACCGCATTGAGCTCATCAAGAGCAACAATATTACTAAAGAATGGAGTTCTTTCGCTATCATTCCTGCAACTGCTTGGAGCGTCTGGGACGAAAATATGAATACAATTTACTTAGAATTACCTTTCAGCCTGCCAAAAAAAGACGTTCAAGTGTCTCTTCTTGATTCAGATAACATTACCGTTACCCAAGGAGTGCTGACTGAAGGTTTTACAGGTCAAGAGAGAAATGGAGATTTCGTTTTAAACAACACGAATCGAACAATAACAATAGCCTTGAATGGCAAGCGAGGTTTGAATCATACTCTGCTGGTTAAAGCGATCTCATGCACTGAGGATGACCATTGTGGTGGCACTTTCCTCCATATCAATGAGACGATCAATTACAGCGTCCTTTCGAACTGGAGTGATCCCTCAAGCTGGCCTTCTGGAAAAGTCCCTGTAGATGGAGAGATGGTCATAATTGCTTCAGGTGTCGAACTTCTGCTTGACGTGTCGACTGCCAACCTAAGCGACCTAATTATTGATGGATCCCTCTTTATCTCACCTGATTCTGGAAACCTACAGATAACTGCCTCAAATATTTGGGTACGAAGAGGTAAACTTCAAGCTGGAACAAAAAGTATTCCATTCCCTCCGTCAGTGAAATTTACAATCTTACTCACCTCAAATGAAGGGGATTCTGAGCTGTTGGCGCAAAGTGTTGATGCTGGAAATAACGTTCTTTTGGTCACAGGTACTCTTGGATTATTTGGCTCAGATGCCTCAGATCGTAGCAGCCCAAGTATATTAACTCGAACAGCTAAGAGAGGGTCTGCAAATATTACACTCAGCATTGCACCAGCTTGGAATCAAGGTGATAAACTTATCATTACAACGACAGATTTTGAAACAAATCACACAGAATTGAATACTGTTGCTGGAGTATCTGATGATGTCGTTACTCTATCATCTCCATTAAACTACACTCATTTTGGAGAATCCCATTCTCTGCCAAATTTGGCGGGTTACCAAGCCAAGGTCTTCAATGTGGAGAGAAATATTATCATCAAAGCAGCTAATACTTCATATGGGTGTCGAATCCATATCTGCAATTTTATAGACCACGATGGAACGCTGAGGACCAATCAAGAGCTAGTTCTTGTGGCGACTCAAATTTTGAATGGAGGTCAGAACAGTAAGGATAGTCGAAGAGGTGCCATAAAGGCAGACGTTTTGGAACCAAATTACATCTATAATTACATTCAACTTCAAGATGTTGTTCTTTATGATCTGAATGGGCCTGGTATTGAATTGATAAACTCGAATAATATCACTATTAGAGAATGTCTAATACATAACGCTCGGTCACATGGAGTCATGGTGCTTGGGTCGTTGGGAGGGCTCAACCTTCAGGACATTACCGTGGTCAATGTGAGATCTGATCCAGTTAACCTCCCTCCTCACCCAATTCTCCAAGAGGAAATAGTTGGAATTTATTTCAAATCAGACACACCTGCAAGAAACCCAAAGACATATAAAATCTTAAATTGCTGGGTGATTGGATCCGAAAGTATCGGCTTTGCTGTGCCAGAAACGCCAGATGGGCAGTCGATATATTGGGACAGGAACGGCGCTATTGCTACTCAAATAGGTTGGCTGGCGGCTTCTTCTTCTGGAGCGAGCTCTTCTGCACGATCCCTCTCGAATTTTACAGCTTGGAGAAATCAAGAAGGTATTCTGTATTATGGAGCTGGTCATAGCCTGACGGTTACTAATAACATCCTTGCAGACAATAGGATGTCATTAACCGTGAATCCAGGAGACATAAATAATTCTACAGTAATCATTCAGGCCAATACTTTTATTGGAACGGCTATCTCAATCAGTGACACCGATTTCCATACAATCTCTTCCTGTTCAAATCTATTCGGAATTCGGCTAGGAGTAAGAACCGAAAGAAGCCGTGAGTATCCAGCATTATTCAAAGAGATGCCATTTTATGCTCCAGGTTCTAACGCCGTTCTGGTTTCGAAAGTTGCCCTCAATTTCAACTCATTCTACAACTTCTCTAATCAAAACGCAAATTGTCTAAATGTCAGTGTTTTCAAGACTAATGAATTTGCCACTGACACCACCTCCATGCACTATGTTGCAAACAGCACAGTTTCTAATGTACCGCAAGCTAACATCGCTTATTTCGACAAACACGCAAAAACTATCAGCGGTTTTACGAATTGTGGGGCTGATGGGTGCAACGGAATCTCCAATGTCTTCTTAAAAGACCTCGATGGGTCTCTCGGAGGCTCGCAGCCGGGATTCTTTGTTTCTTCAGCTTTACCAAGTATAACAAATCCTGTGAGCTGCACAGAAGTATCAACCACAACGAAATGGTGTGGATCACAACCTTTAAATGCCACCTTAGGGGCTAACCTCTCTCACATCTTTCATAACTCGTACACCTTTGGAATGCTATTAATTGATGATTCGCACGATTATTACTTAACCAGTTCAAACCTTCCAAATTATCAGATTCATATCACAAGCCCAGTTGGATATAACAATATTCTATATACTTTCGCTAATTTCCAAGCAACATCAGGCACAAACACCAACAATAGTAACAGCAGTACTCCAATCAGTTCGAGAAGAATGTTAGGGGACACCAGTGATGTTACAGTCTCCAGACCTCCTCTGTTCCCTGCGTTGGTGCCTCTCGGACAAGTGTATCAAGTTAACTATTCAAATCCAATGAGGAAGGTACATACCTCACTCGCTTTTGAGAACTCTACCTACTCCAACACTAACATGGTGTTTCTCGAGTTCCCGGTTGCTGTCAATCTGAGCATAATCCCTGAAAGCAGTCATATTATTCCACTCACAAGCGAATTAGAGAACCTAACTGTTGCTCTTGATGCTCATGCTCAAAAATGTGGGGATTATGCTCATGATTATCAAAACGGAGTTACCAGAATTCTTGTAACGGGAGAAATCGGATGCAACATGACACTTCATACGCTAGCATCGACATCATTCACCTTTAATTTGAGCACTAACTATGAAACCTTCAATAATAATAATTTCTCTCAAACCTTAATAAATAGGATTGCAGAAATTATTGGCATTTCACCTAAGCAAGTACAAATTCACAAAATAGTGAACCTTCAAGGAGAAGAGGGCACACAGGTATTATTTAGAGTTGGTCAAACTCTAGATGAGAGCATAGATGTTGGTCACCAGCAAATTGAAAATTACTCTCAAGCTCTGTTCACAGCGGTTAGCAACAATCAATCAATTTTCCACCCTCAATTAAAGATTGTTGACTATGGTTTTTCAGCGCTCTCTTTGAACAATAACAGCAATTCTTCTTCTGGAGGTAATAGCTCTAATGGTACAGATGTTCCACAGCCAATACCTTCTAGCGGAGGTTCTTCAAGTTTGATTTATGTTCTTCTCAGCATCTTGGTTATTCTTGGTGGAATTGCTGCTATCTTCTATCTCAAACTCAGGAAAAAACCCGTAAAAGTTGCAGACGTTTCTACCGATGAGAATAATCTAACCACTTCAAAAGAAATATCGACTGAGATGACATACGTTATCTGATCCTTTATCATTTCTTCTTTAATAAATATTGATTTTATTTTCATCTAAGAGAGAAAAGTTCATATTGTCATTGCACAACCTAGTCTGAGCTAAAGACATTCAATAATAAACAAATGTATCATTAGTGCAGCCACACAGTAATAAAACACCTTGAGCTGTATTTAAGAGGACCTACTGTATTTTCCTTATCTCTTTCATCTTATTCAGTGATGTTTAGATAAAATGGTTCAAAAAGACATATTCATTTAGTATACATTAACACTTACAACTAAAAATTAACAGAGTATTTCAAAGTAGGAGACATCAGTAGAGGGGGACGTCGTCAAGAAGTATGATTTAAAAAATTACGATGGAAAAAGCATATTTATTTATCTTATTAATTGATAGTTCTTTATAGGGAACCAGCGCTATCATCCGAATCATCTTCATATGCATATCTTTTCGCTTTTCTTGCTTCTGAGTCAAAAAGAGATTGACTCTCTCTTTGCCATACCGCATCTCGAATTCTTGCGGGAGTCATCATAAGCAGGATATGTATCTACATGGATTTCAGTTGACAAAGTCTAAAATTGCGTTAGGAACCTGTCTGCATCTTCTGATATAGTATCTTGAAAACGGTTTTCTTTTCATAAGTCTATTGTAATTTATTTCGTTAGTTGACCAAGGCTCCACTTGATTCAGAAGCAGCAACTATTTAATTGTTTGTTAATCAATTAAGATGCCCTGCAAGCTTCAGATTACCTTTAGCACTTCTAGGTTGTCATTCACAATCGCGAAATAAAGTGGAGTTCTTCCAATCTAGCTCGTCCGTTCAGTAAGATGCTTGAAAACGATGATTATTTTACGATATCTTTAGCTTGCAAGTCTGCTCCAAAGCTTATTAGGAGCTCAATTACGTCGACATAAGAGTGTCTGACAGCCCAATGCAGCGCAGTCATATGAAACTGATCAAAGTTAGTAAATTAGAAATAAATCCTTCCGAAAACACTTCATTTACATTATCAAAGTCGTAGACGAGATACTTATTTTCTCTCAGATAGTATTCAACTTGTCGATATTCTCCTCTCCTGGCAGCAAGTATAAAATCTTTTGAGTATCTTTTCTCGAATGGAGTCACGCTAAACACTTTATAATGCAAAACCTAAACGTAAAAGAATCAATGTTTCCATTTTTTCGTCAAGGAGAGTTACTTCAAGAACAGTAAGTTTCAATTTCTTAAGAAGTCTAACAGCTTTGCCGAATCTTTGTAGCAGCTCTCGCCATTTCCGTTTGACTCCATGCTCTGCTTGATCTTGAGAAATAATTTTTCCCATCGTTGCACCATGAGTGTAAACCTTTCTCCTCTGATTAATTTGTAATAGCAGAGGATGAACAGGCGGCTCAGTTTTTCGGACTCCTTCTTTAATTTTCTCCGCAAGCTTTTCGCTCTCCGCGAGATTTTTATCAAAGATGGCAGGATCTAATAGCTCAGCTTTTAGAAGTTCTTCTCTAACCATATCCGGAGAATCTATATTAGATACACCACTCATAATCGAAAACCGATTATCGTAGGTGAACCCAATTTGATTTTGTCCTGTTTTGGTTGGACTGTCTTGCATAGGTATCTCAGCCTGACTATTAATAATGACACTCCCTTTTACTTCTTTGGTCTTGTGGTTCGGAGACATTGATTTTGAGAGAGAATCCAACCGATCTCTTGTTGGAACGACTTCCGTTTTTTCTTCGAAGACATCAAAAATTGTTGGTTTATTTTTAAGTTTTCTCACTCGAGAGCTTCGAGTAGGAACAATCCGACCATCCCGCAATTTTGCTAAATATCCATCCAATTCATTTAGCTTTTCACACCTAGTATTATCATGATCCTCTTTTGTGCCGCATTTAACGAGGTCCTTGATAGCAGTCACAGTTTGGGTAGGTGTGCTCTGATGATTTAATTGCCTTGTGTCATTTAATTGTTGTATGCTGTTAGCATTGCTGTCTCTGGAGCTTATCGCTCCGGGGTTCGATTCTTTGACATAAGTTATTATTGGAACTTTCAGTGGAGAAATTATTCGAGTGGGAGAACCGTCTGAGGTGGTGGGTTTTCTGGCTACCGCGTCTGATTTAGACCCTTGAGGTTCTAAATTGATGCGAGAGGAAAGTTTCTGATCCGAATGGAAATTGCTAACGGTAACACCCAAAAAACCTGAAGCTTGAGTCCGACTAGGAGAAGCAGCACGGATATGAGAAGTTGCTCCTGTTCTGGCAGTTGAAAGAGGAGAGCCGTCAGATTGAAGCCGGGGAACGGAAACTGATCGCGAATTTTTTGGTTTTAAATCATTGACTTGGAGCAATGAAGTTAATGTCCGGTCATGATTCTTTCTCATTACGAACACTGTTTTCTTGTATTCGAGTTGATTTTGAGAATTATGATATCTTTCCAGAGCCTTTGATTTATATTCTGGAACCTCCTTGTGTTGTGTAGAATAACTTCTTTCCGTTCTCGGAGCTGGAGTCTGGTATCGCTTCATATTTTGCTGGAGGATATTGAATTTCATGCTCAGAATGGTAGGGTTGTCTCTTTGAACGTTCTTGATGAGACTTCGGTTGATTGGATAAACTTTCACCTTGTGAGCAATCGGTTGATAATGGTTGAAGCCTGGCTGTTGGATGGAGGTTTTAGGTATGCTCTTCGAAATTACAGGAAGAGCACCACTTCCACGTTCTTTGGCAGATGAGAGTGAAGTATTGTACAACATTTCAATTAAAAACTTACTTTATATTAAAACCAATTAAAATAAAAAAGAGTGGGTTTATTCTACTCCGAAAAAGGGATAGGAACTTGTTTTATTGAATGCAAATGCCTCATCACTGTAAATGTCCAGATCAAAGCATTAAACATCCAACAATTGAGAAAGTATAGACATTTATGATCACCGTAGCACGAGATGCTTTGAAAGAGGATATTAGAGGCATAGAAATAATCAAACGAATCTCGAGAAAATAAGCTAGCGCTCTGTGCTTGAATTAGTTGTTTTGTTGATATTTCCTTCACAGTTGAAACCAGTTTTACTCGAAAGTCAAGAAATATTGGGAATAAACATGAAAAAAATACAAATTTTCCATCAAAATGATAATTGGTATTCTCATAGTTTAGAAATAATCCTGATGATGGATGTGTAAGATATGGCTTTTAGTTGAGTTGAGTTTCCTGGGAGGCCATTATTTCCTGGGAAAGGCTTTTGAAAACAAAGTTTAAATGATTTCCAAACTTCTGAGCAAAAGGAATAAGTTTCATTAAGTGATTCACAGATCTTTTTGCTAAAGCATCCCAAAAGAAATGCAGCTTCTTTTACAAAGCTAGCTCTCAAATCATACCGAGAGCATCAGAAAATATTATTGAAAAAACTGAATCGATACATCTCTTTGAGAAACACATGAATCTACCCTCACAAATCTAAGCTCCATAAATGAAAAGAAATTTAACAAATCGAAACTTGATGTATTTTCCAAATCATTTCAAAGATTTCCTTTTGTTGAGTTAGCAAAAGGAATCTATCGATCAAAATCCGAATACCTAAGCTTTTCAACACTGAGAAAACTGGTATTTCAATTATTCAGACCAAATATTTATTGATTGCTTGGAATTTGCGAATTTCTCTCTCCTCATGATCTCTGTATCTTATTTAATTATATATAGATATCTATTCTATTATTGAAATACTTCGTACTATGAGTCTTTTGAAGTCAAACTACCTGAAGGACCTTCCTGAAAGAATCTCACGTCATTGGAAATCTGTCCGAGACTTCGTTAAGGACTTCTTCACTGAAAATTCAAAAACAAACCGCGACAAAATCAAACTTGGACTGTTTCTTCTTGGTGTTTGGTATTTAACTCCAAATGTATGCACGCTCTTCCGAGATATATATGACCGACTCACTGCAAACAGTTTGAAGACCATCCAAAAGAGATACCTCTACTCAGCCAAAATTAAAACCGAAGAATCTAAAAGCGAAGAGCTCCATTCTTGGGTTGTGGTTACTGGAGCTTCCGATGGAATCGGCAAAGCCTATGCTCTGCTTTTCGGAAGTCTTGGATTTAATGTCGTTCTTGTTGCTCGCTCTCAAGACAAGCTCGTGGACGTTGCAGGGATATTAGAGTCAAAGCATAAAGTGCATACCAGAATCATTCAAGTTGACTTCTCAAAAGTCTTCACCTATGAAGATATCGAACGCAAAATATATCAAGAAGTGAAAGACCTTGATATCAGCATTCTCGTGAACAATGTCGGTGTTGGGCATTTTTGTCGGTTTGAGAAATTATCTTACAAATCAATCTATGAGCTGATTCATGTGAATATTCACAGTTATGTGTATGTTACCTATGTTCTCATCCATAAACTCAAAGAGAGGGCAACAAAGAAAAGGGCGGCTATCATCAATGTTTCTTCTTCTCTTGGAGACGGACTTGTTATGCCAGGTTTCGGTTGCTATCCAGCCTCCAAAGCTTTCAATCTCGCATTTTCAAAGACTCTTGCGAATGAATTTGAGAATATTGATGTCTTGGGAGTATCTGCTGGACAAGTCGCCACCAATTTCCGATGCGTTGGAATGCCAAACAGCAATGAGGGAATTCACAAAGGTGCGATTAGTCCAGATGACCACGTTCGTGGCGTGTTAAAATACCTTGGGAGAGCGAAAGTTGCAACAGGGTCAGCTCAACATACGCTGAAGTTCCGATTATACAAAGCAATCGGTCCACTGCTCTCAAGGCCTATGGAGAAACGCATTATGAAGAGTGTCGACGAGAGAAATGCACAGCTGTTTTAGACCACATTCTTCAGAAAAATTCATAAAGTGTCTTGCATAATTGAATTTATCCAATGCACCTCGAAAATTGAAAGAGAAGTAAAAACTTCTTTATTGAAAAATGACAGCAGCCATGTACCAAAAAAAAAGTAAGTAGCTTTATAAGATAGCTCGAGTATCGAAATTAGTAGTACACAAGATTTTAAGAGGCAGAGAAGTGGAAAAGTAAAAAACACAGTTGATCGAATCTAATGGATTGACTAGAATTCATAATTCATGCTTTATTGGTTTATTGAGGAAATCAAAATGCAATAACTTAATTAGCGATTTATTGGCACAGACTCAGATTCTAATTTAACCATGGAAAACTTTAAAAGAAACAAAATATGGAATCCGCCAAAAGAAGAATCAAAAAATAAATTCTTAGGAACAATCCACTGCTTAATCGTTCTATGCATAGTCGAGCGTACCGTAACTTGTATCTGAATTTAATGTGTAAGAGGCTAGCAAAATAAATGTTTTTACCGAGCTTGCCATCGCTTCCAACTAGAGTCAAAGGGTCAGAGCCTGTTGTTACTTCCAAATGGCGGGCCATTGAGCCGGCACATTTATGATCGTCTTCATCTGTAAGCTTTGTGATAATTTTCAACTGAATATTGTTGTAAATTAAAAAAGAATCATTCTTGTTGAGGAAAGCAGCCTCTCTTTCTTCAGCTGAATTAACTCTCTGTATTCCAACGTATGCCATTACAATAACAGTCACGAGGTCTAAAAGCAAAATGCCAATGGAACCAAATCTTCCGAGGCTGGATCTTAAGACAGAAAAATATAGTATGATCACAATAGCCAATATCACAAAATTAATTGTAAGCATCAGATGGTGGTTTTTTAAGGCCTCTTGCTTCGCAGTCTTCAATCGGTTCCATATCCTTTCAAATTCCTCTTGCTTCAATTTATCTCCAATTAGATCCTTATTCACCGTAGGAACCTGTTCTTTGTAGTTTAACTCAAAAGTAACCTTTTTGACAGTGGACATGAAAATAAGATAGGTGTAGGTTAACTTAATTTATTTTCGAGAACGGAAGGATTGAGATATCGGATGAGAATCCGTTTCTTAATAGTTAATATTTTAGAAAATTAATTTGACTAGCTAATCAAAGTGTTTTCAAAGCGTTTTTATACGTTTTAATCCATGCTGTTTCCCTTTGAAAAAGGTTGACATTTTATCCGCCTTCTCTCCGATTTTCTTTCCGATGAGAGGCTGCTTGAACCAAGAATTGATAAGAAAACTAGTTGAATGAAGGGAACTCGTTGGACTTTGAATTCCACAATTCTCGAACAGATATTATGTAAAAAAAAAATAAATGTAGTGACCCGAAACGGCATCACACTGATATTTAAATCATACCAGCAACAGTAACAACACAACTCTAGCTTCAGAAAACTACATGAATTGATGATTTATATTTCTTTCGATGAAATTTATTTCCATTAATTCTTGTTCCATTGTAGAAAATATAAAGAAACGAAAGATTCCGCCAGTCACATTTAACTAGATCTCACGTTATGAGTATAGGTCCATACATGTGTTAAGATTCAAAGATTAGCCACCTAAGCTTCGCTAAATGATATGAAAAGTCAGAAACCCAATTTGAGTTCATTTATTGAGAGATTTTAGCTTCATCTCGACTGAAATAGTTATGGCTTTCCCAATCCAAAATTTGGCAAGAAATTTATCTGTATACATGAACAAATTTTTTAATGTTTTTTTTGTTAATGACCAGCAATGTACCTACTGATTTTTTTTCTCCTTTCGATGAGAGTTCTCAGCGATTTCATAATATCCAAGGTCATACATCACAGAAGAAGTTGTCACGAAAACGAACCAATTTAGAGACGTTATGTCAAAATGAAATTAGATGCAATTCCATCCGTTATTAAATTTTATTGGGTTTGTCCTTGAGAAAATCGTAAATAAACGGCAACAAAACGCATAAAGCCTTTAATTTTATGCTTTTGATTAAGTTAAGATTGTTATTTCAATTAGTTCTTTCGGAAAATCGCAATGGCAGCTGTCTCGAAAAAAGTCGCTATCGAGTTAAATTTCACAAATGATGTAGCCCCAAAGGTGAGGTTGGAGTTCATCGATAATAAACTCACTCAAGAGGAATTTGAAGATATATGGCATCGGATTCGACTTGCCAAATCTAACGAAGCAAAGAAAGCCACTCTGATGGGGGTTTTAAGTGTTTTAATGGTTATTGGCTTAGTGGTTCTTGCAACTCTTGCTCAAAGGCAAGTACTTGGAACAATGAAAGTAGCTATTCCTATACTCGGAATTGGAGCCGTTGTAGCAGTTATGGCTACATATTACTTTATCAAGAGAGTTATGCATGCTCATGAGCTGCTAGTTGATGAATTAAACGCTAACGATCCAGTCTTATCAGCGAAACATGTAAAATTGGGTTTGAGAATGAAAGAAATGGGAACAGGAGAGACCGAACCTAAAGTATTCCTTGATATTTATGCGCTTTCTGATGTTGAAGCATTGAGTCATGGAGGTAAATTTGGTTCTTTTGAAAATATCTAACTTTTCTTGTCTTAGTCTCAAGTTATGGCACGATGCAAATGGCATAACTATGTTTTTTTACCCAATGGACCGAATTGCGTGTTCATTTTGCTGTAACATCTCATTTTTTGAATCATATGCTTTGGATTGTTGATTCATTTCTCAGAATAAAACTACATATTAATGTTTCCGTGTTAATTCGTGAGTTATGAATCGAGCAGTGTTTTCTAACTTAATGACTTAGAATCTCCAAAATAGATAGACTCCAAAGGTATAAATGCGCAGGGCGGAAATTTTTTTGCTTTTGCCAGCAAGAGCCAAAATCAATCGCTTAATCTTAAATTAAAATTTACGATTGTGCAGCCTTTCGCTAATCATCCTTGTGAGACAAGAGTTATCTCGTGAAAATAATGAAGCATTCCATTGCCTTCATGATACAAATGATTTCCTCAACTAATTTTTCTTTGGGATAAACAATAAAAACGCTCTTGTAGATCATTTAAAAATTCAGCGAAGAGAGTCCAACTCTTTCGTTGCTCAAGCACTCTGATATACCCTTTATCACAAATGCAAACGAAACCTAAATTGCGCTTCCATAAAATAGTATTAGTTTGCATCAATTTTCTGAAATATGATTTCTGTATAATTGAAATGAAATAGATTTATTAGAAGATAATGGGGCTTCTGAGTTTATGGTAGGTGCTGAAGTTGATTAGCAAACAGTGATATGATTTTCACTACACGAATGAGTACCTTTCCCTTGTTCAGATGGCATCTTCTCACGATCAATCTCTCAAATTTGTCATGAACTTACCCAGTTTCAGCCACACTTTCTCTGTTATTGTAGAAAAAAATATATGTATTTCAGCTTGCTCCCGATGCGGACACTATAACTCTAGAAGTTAGTATCAACTCCAATTCTAGATAGTACAAATATTCTTCTTTTTGAAATATTGCCAGATATTTTTCTAGTCCCAATCTCTGACCCCCCCAAAAAAAAAAAGAAGACCAAATTCCTCGACGATTTATCCGATAAGCTGAGGAACGAGAAAAACTCCCTAGCCTTAATGCTCCTAAAGAAATTTAATCAAGTCAAACCATATCTTTGAAACAACTGAAATTACTATCCAGACCCTTTCAAAGCTCATAATATATTATATTAACTATAGCTTAATAAAAACTAACTGTTGAGAAAAAATAGACACTAATGTCCTGTGCTATCCCCTTCGAACTCTTTTAAAGAATAACCACGATCAGACAATAGCCGAGCGAATCCGGAGCGAGCAAGTTCTCTCATCAATGAAAAAATGATTATGATGAGTGAGAAACTCGAATCAATTGGTTCAAATTGCTAAAGGTGAAAACTCTCATTTTAGAAAGAAAAAAAGAGTAAGTCTAACACTGAAGGAAATATCTAACAATTTGCAATCGGTCTTACTTCAAGGCCAATTCAAATGAAGAAATTTATCCAAACATATTCATAACTCATGAAATAATAAATATCAATATGTAATAAGTCAATAGCTGGAGATATAACAGACTTAAATTTTGATAAATTTTTCTATTAACCTATTTAGCGAGGATCCCTTTGTCGGCGAATCCTTTGGAAATTAGCCATTCATCTCACCATCAAACGAGTGGATGCTTTAATTTCCGCTTCTTAGTGATGATAATTATTGAATATAGTAATTTATATATATATGTTAGCCCATCTGATAGTTAAGGAAGGCCAAACCGTTGAAAGCAAAATCTATATTTTCTTTAATCTCTTGGCATTGTCGTACTTATCTCTTGTGAAGCACTGATATTAAATTGAAATCGGGACATCGTGCTATTAGTGCTAGAAATAATTTGTGTAGAGGGAGTCAAGATCGGTACTTGAATCTTGCTGGTAGCAGTATCTGGGTTCTCGTCTGCTGATTGTCTTTTTAGATCACTTCCCTCACTCTTGTGATCTGAATCAGATTCTTCACGTTCTGCATTTGATTTAGATATCATGGCTTGAATGATATTAGCTCTGGCAGACTCTCGCTCACAGGTTGGTTTTGGAGCTGAGTCTTTAGTTAGAGGTGACTTAATAACAGGTTTAAAAATCCCCTTAGATTGAAAAAGCTGAAAGTTCATAAAATAAATATCTTAGGAATGATGATTTTCAGCAAATCTATTACCTTTTGCTTCTCTGCAGGAGGTGAGTCATCGCCTTTACTGCCGTGGTTTTTAAATATTGTTTCTGGACAGGTTCTCAAAGAAATTTGATTTTTAAGTTGGATAATTTCAGCTCTGGGTTCAATAAGGTTGATTAAAACAAAAATAGAATTTGATGTGGGTTTACTCTCGTTTCATGGCGATGCTTGCAAGATATAAATTTTGCTCAGCGAGCTCCCGTAGTTGGAGTTCAAGTGCATCTATCCTTGCGCTCGTCTCTTGCTGAAGTTTTTTCAATTGCTTGTGCTTTGATTAAAATAGTTAAATTCTATATTCGGGAAGGTTTTGTTACCTCGATTAATAAGTGCGAATCCTCTACATTATCGGGCTCTTTCAAGACTGTTTGGTTCGTTACGTCATCACACTTTCTTTTCATCAGCCTCAGTAAATTTCTAAGAAAAACTGGTAAATTTCCAATTCGATTTAGATCATTAACTTCTTTCCACTTTGAAACAGTTTATGGTAATATATATACTGATTTTGGTTGTTCCTCAGTTTCTTAAAGCCATACAAATTTAACTAAGAATAAGGATCAGAGGGAGTTTAGGAAGTTTAAGGGTTACCTGTCTGACAAACGAGGTAAAATTCTTGTGTTTAAAAAATTTTGGGAGAATTTTTTCGAATTCTTGGCAGTCTTTAACCAGGATGCTCGTTCCATTGTTGTACCATGTAATAGCATGGGAATATTTATTGCTCTGCCAAGAATTGAAGTTAGAGACATGGAAAATAATGTTAATTTCGGATTACTTCCAAAATATCGAAGGTTTTTGTCAGGAATTTTGGTATGTGCGGTGTGATACTTGCTTTCATTTTAAGAGACGACAGATCCATTGAGCTCGCTTGATTCATTTTCACTGTCAACTCGAATTTTTGATTAGTTATTTTTTGGAATCAATTTTTATTGGCAGTTTAAGTTATGCAATTTTGCGCTCGATTAATCACTCAGGCTCTAATTTTTCTAAATTCTTGCTTTCCAAAAAATTAAATAAATCGCTCTTGATTGGTCAAATAAAAGCTCTGACGCACTAATTTCATGACTTACAATACTCATCCTGCAAATTAAATGAAAGCTTTGATCGCTACGAGATCTCTTCTCAAACCTTCCACACTCCCAAAGCGTCACAGTATGAAGCTATTCTGCTTTTAAATGATAGTTACAGCGAAACTCCCCAACAAAATAAATTTTAACGAACTTTGAGAAGACTCAATTACTTACAGAAGAGCATTGTTGAGGTTTTGGTTCAATTATTCTCGACAACATGAAATAATTAAGTCAACCCGGCAATAGTTAACAGAGAAATTCGAGATTTTCTTGTGAATTATTATCTTGCTTCTATAAGGGTGCATTGCCTTATCCATACAAAAAATTAAAAATGGTTTTTTTCCTGGTAGCTTTGGAATGCTCGTTCTTAGCAAGAAATTTAATTTGAAAGAATAATAGCGATTTAGAAGGTGAGCCAGAGAGTTTTACCCTGCAAAGTTAGCTTTGTAGAATCAAGATTCCGAAAAATCCTATTTCTAAACACTTCGAATGGAGACTTCGGAATTTAAATAAATTTTATTGCGCCAAGTTTAGGCTTTAATTAAGCCGATTCCGATTATACATACAAACGTCGTCAGAGTGAGAAAGGTTCACTTGGCAGAGGCTAAGTATCTGTAGACATACAAGTATTTTCTTGTAGCCATAAACACACAATATACTCAGAGCATCGGAAATAAACTTTTTTTTGATGGATGAAAAATGATAGGGAATCACCGGAGTAAATTTAAGATAGGCTACTAGAATATCTAAGGCGATGAGATATAATTTAGAGCTAATTTTTCCGTCTGATCCTAGGTACACATAAAAAAAAAAACCATTTAGTATTTATGTGATGCAAATTATTTCGATATTCACTCAGCTTTGAAACTCTTTGTGAGATTCGGCATCGGTTTCGATTTTCTCTTGAATAATTGTGTTAGAGATTTATCGAAACAAAGCTAATATACCAACTTATAGGTTCAAAACTTAAAGGAGAAGTTAGCTCAAATTAAATACATTGCTTTATTGGTTTATTCAATGGTAGTAATCACAGTAATGGCTTTGCCTGTCCAACATGAGAGTTGCTCCTTGCCAACAATTTACAAATATTCTGTCGCCAAAACCAATCTGTTATCAGAACCCTAAAAAAAAAGCACAATAATGAATAGACAAAAATGGTTGTTTCTTAGTTTTATTGGCCTCGATCGACAGTACTACCAATTTAAACAAGAATTTGAGTGAATATGCTGAATTTTCACAGATATCGAAGCAAATTAAGTTAAACTTATGCTAAATGCAATAGTAAATATACCCTCTCTCATGGAATCATGAACAAATCAATGCACAATTTCATAATCTCTGAGTGAAAGTTGTTCTATTGAGCCGTCTCTTCGTTTACTGCGAGCGCAGAATTTTTTATTTTGAGTGCTTGGGAAAGGTCATCTAATTTCTTCTTTAGTTGTGCTGTTTCAACCTTAAAGCTTTCTTCTCTAGTTACAAAAGACTTATTAAGTTGGTTGATCCTATGCTTCAAAAGGATTGCGTCTGTATTCAACATTCGAATTGATTTAGTTTCAAATACAGAAAGATCCTGCAGTTTTTCCCTTTGATTTCTGCTCATTTCAATCTGGTGAGATGCATTATTAAACTCAGCCTTGTGCTTGTCTTTTAGACTGCTTAAAGACCTGCTGAGACGAGCTTTCTCTTGTGATATTCTTTCTTCACTAGATTTTCTAGAATTTGTGCCTTGCTCCTTGAGCTTTGCAATCTGTTCTCGATTTGCTTGTAATTCTTTTTGTAGGTTATCAATCTCATGTTGTTTTTTTGCCATTTTTCCCAGGGCTTCATCGACAGCTTGTGATTTCTTTGTTAGAGCATCTTTTCGAAGTTGAATATTTGTGATATTTGCTTGGTGATTCGTAGCCAGAACTTGCTTTTCTCGTTGATGAGTTTGGATGAGAGACAAATTGGATTGAGTTTTATTTTCAAATTCAGTTTTCCGAGTTCCAACTACCTCTTCGTTCGACTGAGCCAACGCGGTCTTTGTTTTTTTCTCACTCTCTAGTTTCTCTGCTCGACTCCTAAGTAGAGTGAGCTCTTCATCTTTCTCGCTGAGCCTCAATCGGAGATCTTTTGACTCATTATCATATTTATTTTTCTCATCATCTAATCGCTTAATCATGTTTTTCTTTGCAACAATTAAGTTTGCTAATTCTGTAACCAAAATGCCTATCTTCCCCATTTTGGACTTGGTTAAAGGATCCACGGCAACGCCAGATTTTACGTCATGGGAAAGCTTCAACAGAAAACTTTGCAAAGCCTGAACACACTGAGTATTCTCAGAACACACATTTGCTAGCTCTTCTTTGAAGTTCTCACATTTTCGTTCCCATTCGATTGACCCGAGTCCAGAAGGATCTAGGAGGCATCCCAAAGCTTCTTTACACTTTTCCGTCACATTGGCGTTTTCTTTCGTCCCATGGTGAATGGTGGATTCAGCTCGAAGTCCTTGTTGAAATTGACTGTGGTGCGATTGTAGCGTTTCGAGAAGTTCTATCGCAAGATCATCGGCTCTCTTTTTAAAGACTTCCAATTCTGCGGATGGGATCTCATTGGAACCTATTTCAGTCATCGAAATACCGTGTGAAGGTGTTGCGGTGGCTGTCAAGATGTAGTGGATATTGAAAAGGTTCTTCCTAAGGCTTTCAGTTCCAGATAGCAATCCAGTAAGAGTTCTGGATGTCCTACATGTCGAACGTACGCTTGCAAAAGAGATATCACTATTCTTTCTCTTCGTTCGAGGCTGTTCGCCAGATAAGAGTAGGTCATTCCATTGGATAATGTCCTTTGCTGAAGCTGCTCTTCTCAGTTTCCTCGGCTCGGGTCCTTGCATGGTATTTGACAAAGACAACAAGGATCTTGATTGAATCTCTTCGATTGAATTGCCAACGTGCAAGTTTCGATAATATTTTGCGTTCATCTTCTCCTTAGCGACGCTTGAAAAATCGTGAGCCAGGTTATTTTCTAGTATGGTTTGCATTTAGAGTCGCTCTTTCACAATGAAGATGAGGGCTTTTAATCAGCTCTCGATTTTATAAGTCACTCCAAAAACAGCTGCTCGATAAAGAGGCTCAATAACTAAAATTGATAAAACTTAGGAGTGAGGCAGGATTCACGTGTAAAGTAACGTACATTTCATTTCAGTCCAAGTCATCCACCTAATTTCAGTCTTAAAAGGTGGATTCAGTAGTTACTAAGTTTCCTCTCAATCATGAATATACTTTTTTCCAGGAGATACAGCATAAATTATGAATTTTCTTAGATTCATGTAAAAATCCAAGAAAGTTGATTTTGTTCTATCTTCTTCAGATTATTCAAGGTTTGATGTCTGAAAAAAGTGGGAAAAAAAACTCATTATGATATGGAAAACAAAAAAAAATGAAAAGAGGATTATCAGAGTGCAACTAGTAGCAATTGTTGAAACTCACTTCAATGTGAAGAGTTGTCACACCTATACCTAAATACTAAAAACTGATTACAATTAATTAGAGTTGAATCCAATGATGGGATCTAGGAGAACCTTCAGTAAGACAAAACAACATTTTTGCTTAGTTATATCAAGGCTCAAATGAGGAATTTGATTCAACACGCGAATAAGCTGAAATACTGCCATATAATTAAACTTATTTCAAAGAATTTCATTGAGTTTAAAGACATTGTGTGACATAGTTGAAAATAATTCAGGCCGGGAGAGTTTGATTTTACATTGGAACTTAGTGAAAACAACCAATCACCCAGACCTTTGTTGATCTCCAATTTATTCTCAATAATTGAACAGCCAACTATACCTTTTCCTTGGAACTTATTTCTTGAGAGTTAAACAAAGATTTTTTCGAAAAATAAAGGAATTTTCTTTCAAGTGTCCAAAAAAATTAAAAAATAAGTCTAAATTTTCTTCCGCTAAATGATTAAATTCTTCAAAACTTTCCTACAGCCCAGCAAAACGTCAAACATGAGTACAGTTGACAAAGTTAGCAAGATGTACAGCAGCTCTGATAAGAGAGAATTTGCAACCTTGGGAGGTGGATGTTTCTGGTGTACTGAAGCTGTTTTTCAAAGGCTGAAAGGCGTCGAGACAGTTGTTTCTGGTTATGCAGGAGGAAAAAAGGAAAACCCGACATATGAGGACTTGATATACCATAAGGGTCCTGGAAGCCATGCTGAAGTAGTCCAAATTAAATTCGATCCAACCGTTCTATCCTATGAAGACTTACTTCAAGTTTTCTTTCGAACGCATGATCCCACGACTCTCCATAGACAAGGAAATGACATAGGTCCTGCTTATCGGTCTATAATACTCTATCATAATGAGTTGCAAAAAGAGATTGCTTTTAAAGTCAGAGATGCTCTTGAAAATGAAAAGATATATTCAGGCAAAATTGTAACAGAAATTGCTCCATTAACAAAGTTCTATCCTGCTGAGGATTTTCATCAGAACTACTACAATGAGAATCCATACCAAGGTTATTGCACTTTTGTGATCAAACCAAAGTTAGATAAATTCAGAAAACTATTCAAGGACAAAGTGGTTGAATAATCTACAAGAATTAGCATAAAACGAACAGCAAGCGAGAGGGATTTTTCATATTGAATGTTGATTTTTCGTTACAATTAGTGCGAAATGTCATTTAATTTTGATGAATTTTTTTCTGCCTCTCTCATGAAAATCAAGCAAAAAAAGATGATGCAACACCTAGTATAGTCTAGTATAGTGCCTTTCCTGTTGACATGGCCTAATTTATCTATTGCCTTTTTAATGAGATACATTTAGTTCATTTTTGTCTTCTTAGTGTGTATGCCAAGAATCTGTTTCCCTTGCGCCCTTTATCTTCACAAAAGAGAGAGAGTTCGTATAGACCCAATGCAGACACCTAGTCATCCAAAATCATTTACAATCTGAAGTTTGACACATCTGATACTGTATTCAGAGTGTACATCTAACTTATAGTGTTCTAAAAAAAGACATATGCTGGGTTCTCGCAAAAATATTAATGCCGCAGTGCAATAATCTCTTTCGATGTAAAGATTAGTATAATAAATTCGAAGTAAGTCTTCTTAGGTTGACCTCCTTGCTTGAAAATATATGAAACTTTTGCATCCCTTGCAAAAATAAATTGCTTTGCTGTACAGCTGTATTGTCTAATGAATGTTTCCTTCGAATAAAAATGTCTTCAGTTAAAACCATAAACGCTCTCTAGGTTGACTTTTGGTTGCATACACATTTTTCGGAAAGGCATGAGGGATGATGTCGCAATATGTATCTGACCAGAAATTCGAACCCAGAGCACATCGATTTGAAATTTACTGAATACTGAAATTTGTTTTTTAGAATCGAACATTCGCTTGAAATTAGATACTGACTCGAATTTTTGTCTCTCGATAAAAAATCTGAAGGAATGTTGGATACAAGTACATTTAAAATTGTAGGATTGAGAATGAATCTCTCTCTTAATCATCACATTTTTCAATAGAGAATAAGTAGCTCTTCCTCCCATTTTCCTCATTTTGTTAATTAGCTATGCTTACAGGCGAGAGAGAAATCACTAACAATTAAAATTAAAACATTTTAAATTGGGAGGAGATTAGATATTTTTTTCAGGTTCACCTTGAAAATCTACTTGAGAAACGTGACGTAATAATAAGTTAAAACCCAAATTTATAAGCGTTAGTGCGACTTTATTCTGCACTGCTCGTTGTCTTCTTTGAATTGGAATTAGATGACTTTTCAACCAGAATTGGGAATCACTGACCTTCGATATTTAAGATTCTGTTCGAAGCTTTTCATAAACATTATTTAGATATATTATGGATCAAGACAAAGACAACACAAAAATAGATATCAGTGAGCCTCTTCTGAGCGGTAAGGATGTAGATCATATAGAATCCAAACGCAAGAAAATACCGACTAAACGGAGCAATTATTACTTTAATGCTAATTGCATAAGTAGCTTGCTCTTTTGGTGGGTTGGCCATTATGTGTCGAGGGGGCAGAAGAAACCATTCGAACAAGAAATGCATGGTGAACTCAAGGATAAAGACGCTGCGCAGTGTATCTTCCAGGCTTTTCATAAGGCGTGGAAGAAGAACGAACATAAAAAGTCCTCTCTTTTCCGGACAATTTACCATGTGCAGCGAGGCCTATTCTTGAAAGGATTTTTATTCGTAGTGATGGGATCATTGCTTGTTCTTGTGGGACCGATACTGCTCAACCAAATTATATCGTTCGTGAACAATCCTGAGGGTGACTATCGAAAGGGAATCGCTCTGATTGCAGGTATTGCACTCACAAAGTCGCTTGCTACACTTCTTCAGGCGCAAGGAATGCTCAAGCTCACGCTATTGGGAAACCGAACATTGATTGGCGTTACAGCTCTGATTTATTCAAAGTGTTTAACATTCTCGATCCTGCAGAGTGATGATCACAGCGAAGGATCAATTACAAATAACATCCAGATCGATTCGATAACATTCAACTATTTTGGGTATTTGATTAGTGGACTGATCACTATTCCTGCGCAGTTGATCGTTGCTTTTACACTGATAGGTCATTTTGTTGGGATCATCCCTCTTCTAGCGGGAATTGCCACCTTGGTTTTTATGCTCGCGATTAACGCATTTGCATCACGAAAGTTCACGAAATACCAAGAAGTAGTGATGAAAAAAAGGGATGCCAGAATGAAAGCGACCACCGAGATGATTAATGGAATTAAAGTAATCAAAATGTCGGGCATGGAAGATGAGTTTTTCGAGAAAGTTACTCACAAGAGAGACATCGAACTCAATCTCTTGAAGAAACAGTATTATCCCTATATATTCACAATCTTTGGCAGCAATGCGACTCCAGTGCTGATTACAGCGGTTCTATTTCTAGTGTATATATTGCAAGGTAATGAGCTCACTGCTGAGGTCGCTTTCCCGATAATATCTGTGCTTGCGATATTGCAAGGCCCAATTTTGGGGTTACCTTTTGTTGTTGCATATCTACTAAAAGCGAAAGTATCAGTGGGCAGAATACAAAAGTTCCTTGAAGCTCCTAATATCAATGACTCCTATCTGATTCGCAACGATGACGCGAATGATAACAATGCTATAATAGTCCATCATGGATACTTTTACTGGAGAAAGCCGGAAAATCAACCTTCTATCGTGGATAAGGGATCAATCCAAATTCCTTCAAATACGCAAATTTCAACAACGCAAAATTCAATTAACAACGAAAAAACTCTCGATGGTTTCGAAGGTGAGCGTTCATTAGTAAAAGAGGATCTGGTCAGCGAGTATACCCTCAAAAATATTAATCTAAGAATTAAAAGAGGTGAATTCGTAGCCATTATTGGTGATGTTGGGAGTGGAAAATCTTCTCTCATTCAGGCCTTAATTGGAGAAATCATGGTTGATGAAACAAAAGATTCAAAGGTATATATTAACGGAAAGATTGCTTACGTGTCTCAAAAAGCCTGGATTCTTAACAAAACTGTGAGAGATAACATCATCTTTAATCACGAGTACAACGAGGAGAGATATCAAGAGGTGATTGATCTCGCTTGCTTGAGAGAAGACCTGAAGGTGCTTGCTAAAGGCGATCAGACAGAGATTGGCGAGAAAGGAGTGAATCTCAGCGGAGGTCAAAAGGCTCGTATTTCTCTGGCAAGGGCTATTTACTGCAATAGAGACATTTACTTGCTGGACGATCCTCTGGCAGCATTAGATGTTCATGTTGGCACTAGCATCATGCAAAATTGCTTTTCATCTCATCTTAAATCGAAGACGAGAGTGTTGGTAACTCATAATCTTGACATGTTGAAATACGTTGAAAGAGTGATCATCATGAGAAAAGGCGAGATAATAGGTGATGGAACTTACGAAGAGATTAGAGAGCATCCATATTACCAGGCGTTGAGAGAGAAATTCAAACAGAAAAGACAAGAAGAAGCTGAAGAAGGAGAAGACGAGGAAGACGTTGATATAAAAGGATTAGAGGCTGGAGATGTATATTTAAATGATCTCACACTATTGAAGAGGATGTCTAGCAAAAAGAAATCGTTAAGGAGAAAAAGCCAGCCAGCGGAAGCGCCACAAATGTCTAAAGTGGAAAAGATCAGCCCGGATACAGACAATAAAGACCTTGAAAAGTTAATGCTTGCAGAGGATCGAGAGAGAGGTCAAGTCGGAACTGCCGTTTACAAAGCTGGCATAGACTTTTACGGTGGCTGGTGCTTCGTAACTTACCTTCTTATCCTCATGAGCATCTGGTTAGGACTCTCTCTTGCTGCCAATTTCTGGGTCTCCTATTGGACAACATCCCAGGCTACCGCAGCTGATTCTAACCAACTATTTTACGTTGCTGTATATAGTGGACTCACTCTGGTGTTCTCCCTATTCACACTGATCCGAATTTGGTCCCTCATCGCCAAATCGATCAGCAGCGCAAGGAAAATCCATGCGAAAATGATTCGATCAATCCTTAGAGCGCCTCTGAATACTTTCTTTGATCGGGTTCCAGCTGGAAGAATACTGAATAGATTCAGTAAGGACATCAATATTGTTGACAGTTGGCTTTATGAATCGGTCTCCAATTACTTCGTCGCGACATTTTTAGTACTCGGTGACATCATTATAGCTTTTTATGGAGGGTCGTGGTATATTCTTCCTCTTGTTGTACTCTTCTTTTGGTTTGCTTTGACAGTACAAAGAAGGTTTATTAGAGTAAGTAGCGAGGTCACCAGACTAGAAGCGATAACGAAGAGTCCTATTATTTCTCACGTTGGGCAAACTCTGAGTGGATTGAATTCGATTCGAGCTTATGGTGTTGTCGAAAAGTTTATGTGTGACCAGATAGACCTTCAAAATGCGAACTTAAAGAATAATTATCTTATGGGACTGCTGAATGGATGGTTAAGCACTCGTCTTGTATTTGCCGCGATGACTCTGGTGATTCCCGTTATTGCACTGACCATGTTCCTCAGAGGCAACCTGACGGCAGGGCTGGCTGGAATTATCGTGACTTATTCGTTGAGATTTGATGATGATATCCGAAGCTTTTTGAATTACAAGGGAATCACAGAGCAGAGATGCGTTTCGGTCGAGAGATGTGTCGCTTTCATGAAGATTGAGCCTGAGGCTGCTGTCAAAACAACAGCAGTTGTCCCTGGATTTGACCCGAAAGTCTGGCCAAGTCAAGGAAAAGTGCAGTTTATCGACTTTTCTTTGAGATATAGACCCAACCTCCCTCTCGTACTCAAGAACATCAACCTTACAATTTGTCCTGGGGAGAAAATAGGTGTTGTTGGGAGGACTGGCAGTGGAAAATCGACGTTGCTTCTTTCCATTCTCAGAACGATTGAGGCTGCTGGAGGCAAAATTCTGATAGACGACGTTGACATTTCCGCACTTGGTCTGTACGACCTCAGAAAAAAGATCACTATCATCGCTCAAGATGCTATGCTATATGAAGGAACACTCAGAGAGAACCTGGATATATTTAAGGAACACTCAGATGCAGAAATGCTGGAGCTCCTCGAGAAAATTAGTCTGAAAGACAGGTTTCCTAACGCATTGGAATTTGAAATCAAGGCTGATGGAAGTAATCTAAGTGAAGGGGAAAAGCAGCTCGTGTGCATTGCTAGAGCAATTCTGAGAAAGAATAAGATTGTCTTGATCGATGAGGCGACATCAAATATAGATTTGGACACAGAAGAGTTGATTCAGAAAACTACTTTCGAGAGGTTTAAGGAATGCACAACGATAACAATAGCACACCGCTTGAGTACCATAATCAACTCTGATAGAATATTGGTAATGGGAGATGGTGAAATCTTGGAGTTTGATACTCCTCAAAATTTGCTGGATAATCCGAAGTCTGAATTTGCCTCTCTTTGGAATCAAGCATTGAAGGAAAAAACATTCTAGGCCAAAATCAACACAAGATGTTTTTCATTATAAGGGATCTCATAAAAGGTGGATATAGCTCATTGTTAATGAAGTCTTTCAGAAAAATTCAATTTTAAATCGATACATGTAAATGGAGATGTCTTAGATCGTTTCTAATGTTGAGATTGTTAATTAAAATTCAAGCCTAGAGTTATGACCTAGTCGATCCCTGCATTGCTTAATTCGTCTATAACTTCAAGTGAAAGAAGATTTACTGATTACATAAAAACTAAAAAGAAATGAACATTC
>ENA-UOTZ01000126-UOTZ01000126.1-compost-metagenome-genome-assembly--contig:-NODE-126-length-58162-cov-11.325643_pt1 | contig 58162 bp, 44 predicted proteins | sample MGYA00238144_ERZ746983 | MGnify/ENA primary metagenome ERZ746983 (study PRJEB28759, sample SAMN06268863) | compost metagenome | isolation source: single cell | place: USA: California, Emeryville, Joint...
GAAGCTTGTTTTTCGAGAAGAAAATACACTATGAAATGTGGTCATGAGATTAATTTTCAAGATGGGTATTGTGAACGATGCTTTACATTGATTCAAACCAAGAAGAAAGAGAAAAGCCAACAGCCGGGCCAAGCGATTTTTACTGACCTCAGAAATAAAGTGGAGCCGTCTATGAGGGATAACACCGAACATCCATGATAAATTCTCAAAAACTGATAATTGATAGAGGCAATTACTATCAAAACCTTTTCGAAAGGTGCTTTAACTGATAAACTTCAGCGAGCAAGCCAATACATTTCAGATTTATGTCAATGTTGAAAAGTTTACTTACTTTGTATTTGTAACTATTTATAAAATTGTTTAGATTCATTCGTAATGAAATCAAAACAACTGTCGCCTCGAAGTGACTTAAGTAAGTTCCATGCAATGCTAATACACTTTTTATCCAAATTCTGTAGCCACGAGCAAACTCATTGATTGAGTAGCAAATTTCCATTTGATAATGGTAGCCAATAAATTATCGAACTATAAACTTTTGACAGGAAAAGTAAAAGTAAAGCTGTCCACATTAAAAAATAATAATGACGAGTTACTAAATAAGAGAGCTAATTTGAGTTTTAATTGGATTTATTGCTTCTTGTGATGCTTGATTCTAATATGATTCTTCAAAGCGAATTTCACACTAATAAAATTCAGACGACATTCAATCCAGAACGATTACCCATAAGCTTTTCCACAGCCTTCTTCCGGGCATTTAAACGTCCTAACGATCTCCGCGGCAGTCCTTCTAAACCTTTTCTTCACAGTAGATGTGGTACTGTCAACCGGCTCCAACGGCGACTTCCCATCTCTTTCTCCGACTGGCCGATCCGTCGTTTTCGTTTTTTCAGTACTCCGGATTTTAATTAATAAATTCGTTCTTAGAGTCGAATCAGTAGGGGTCAATATTCTCTTAGACGTTCTGTTCTGCGGCTTAATTCGAGTAAATTAGCTGTTAAATATTAATAATCTCGTTACCATAAGATCAGCTTGTGGCATCTGAGGGCTTTTTTTTCTGCAATCGAAGAAGCATTTTTGCCTTTCTTGTAGGTACTGCTGCAGCACCAGCATTTCAAATAATGGCTGTAGGTTAGCTCTGCCAGCAGCGGCAAGCGTGGGAGTTGCAAAAGTATTGAAAAGTAACGGAAAGGCCGCCAGCTCAGGCATCAGTGCTGGAATTGGGCCTCGAAAGTCGTCGAAGCGAGGTGGAAACTGCTGGATAACAGGAATCATTCTGTTACTTTCCATCTGATAAATATTTTGTTCTATTTATTAATATTTTAGAATCCTTATGAATCCCGCTTTAATAAATGAGGGAGTCACTCCTAGTGTACAGTTTTACCATAGAAAAAAAAGGAAAACACGGAAATTTCTATGGCGTCGCCTTCCAAAATTTTTTTTCGACTCCTTGCCGCTGTAATCCAGTTCGCGCGCTATCGTTTGATTCGAGAAAGGAGGAGTCTTCATAACAGGTGAGCAAATAACCGCGATGAGTCAGTAAAAAATCACTTGCTGTTCAGTCGGAAACGATTCTGTTGATTGAGGATTAGTGAGTCACGGAATTTAATTTAAGTAGTCCAAAACCCCTCAGAGAGGTACTTTCTCATTAATAATAAGGGCAATAGTCCTAGAGACCATGAGGTTAATAATAATTTCGTGAAGCTAGTCGGATTGTTCGTCAGGAGAGCCGTGATTCAAATCGCAGATACTGTTTGTAAACGATTTCGAAATCAGAATCGAACAGAGCCTCTTACTGAACTTTGCGGTAGTCACACTGACTGGAGGGCGAAGAGCCGTTTTAGCAAAATCTAAATCAAAATCATAAATTTTCTTGTCCAAAAATCGCTACTGAAATATTAAAAGAGCCTGGGTTACTACTTAGACGCATTTCATATAAAAACGAATGCTATTTTCGCTAAGGATATCTTAGAGAGATAGCACCGCGGTGCGGCATGCAGAGTGTTTGAAGGAAAGACCTTCATGCATTGAAAATATCCATACGTGTTTGGTTATCGTTCAGGATTCGTTGAGATGGTGGGTTTATGATGATTGACTGAAATATTTTATGAAATTATGCATAAAATATTGAATGATAAATTTTAACAATTAATTCGCTGGAAATAATTATATAATTGTTTCGAAAAAATCGTGGGATGATAGATCCAGATAGCTGTATATGAGGAAATAAATACAATGAATAGGAAAAAAAACATTCTACTTAAGTTAACAAATGACAAAAACTCCTTACTATTCGCTAATTCGGTTACAATGTGAAGGAAATCTTTTGACTGAGGAAATTTTTCCAAAATTCTTTTTGGTTCGAAAAATTATCGAAACTGGGATAAAATATCGCTATCAGCGCGCGAAGTTAGGAGTAAAGATTTATCTTGCGACTTTATCGGCATTCAAATTTTAGATTTGAATGAATAGTGTAATTTCATTCTTTGTTAATGGTTCCAGGGTGTCCACCCAGATTTTCCGATGATCGCATGATCGCTTGGACTTATACCGTTCTTCTTGATGATTTTGGCATGCTTTTTTTTTTTGGTAGACTGCTCTATAAATGAAGTTTGTTTCTTGGCAAATCCTTTGGTTTTTTCTGCATTCTCATCAAAAGCGCAGGCAAGTTCCTCGTAAATAATAAAAGTAGAATTCTGTAAGTCAATGTGATCAAATCCACTACAATTTATTCTATATTATACATCACCAATTCACAATAAGTAACTATTAGGAATTTCTGCATTTCAAGAAGTATTTTAAAAAAAAATTGAACTCATCCGCCGTGACTCCTTATATTGCAAACAGAATCTACTGAAAATAACGAATCGGCAGCAATTATGAGCCAGATGTTCTATAACACTCACGAACTAAATCATTATAATGAATTAAAGACTATATTTCAAGCAATCCAATAATGTTTCTTCTACAGACTTATTATAAACAAAACACCTTTAGCGTCTTTCCAAAGGAGCATAAGCTAGGACTTCAAGGACCAATAACAGGCTATGCTGTGAACAATAACCAGCAAATTTCAAGATATCGCAGTAAATTACATTATCAGTATCTATCCCGATCTTCGATGTGTACTTGACAGCTAATTTTTATTGCTTTGAATGTTAATTACAAAACATTAAGGAGGAAAAAACACACTTTCATATTATTTTTCTCATGAGTAACTTGGACCTGATAAACATCGTCCCAGACCTAAAGAGCGAGGTCATCTACACCCATGAAGGCAAAAAATAACCTCCCTTCACAATATTTTACCGCTTTTTTTTTTTTACAACAGAGGCTGTCACCACCGTCGCGATCTCCAAAGATCACCACTACGCCGCGTCAGGTTCAGCTGATGGCTCAATCATCGTATACGATATTATCAACTCTAAAATCCACCATACGTTCAAACTAGCTCATGCTGGTAAACAAATTCCATTGAATTAAACGAAATTCGTGTATTTTCAGCTTGCATCATGCAGATTCGATTTTGTCATAACGACCGATGGATCATCTCGTGCTCAGAGGACGGCTCTATCAAAGTGTTTGATTTCAAGACCAAATCGAATCTCGCTTCAGTCGAGCACGCCCATGAAGGTACCTCACCAATATCCTTCCAGGTTTCCTACGAGTTCTGAAACGCATCGGCTAGGTTGTATTAATACAATAGCGCTGTCGAAAGAAGAAAACATCATTGCGACCGCTTCAGCTGATTGTAGTGTAAAGCTCTTCGACTTTGAGGACCAGCAAGTGATTCATCATTTCGAAAATCTCCATAAGAGTAACAAAAATGCGCTATTAGCACTAACTTTCCCAAAGAGAGCGTCGTGGATGTTTGTTTTACGCCCAATGGAAGGTATATCATCTCAGCTTCAGAGGACATGTCTATTAAACTCTCGGATATCGAGCGGAAGAAGGTCGTCACGGTTTTCTACGAGCTCCATGAAGGTAAAACCTTACAAGCGATGTTGTTGACGATTTTTCTTAGAGTTAATCAACAAAATCGCATGTACGCCTGAAGGCAAATACTTAGTCACTGCTTCGAATGATCGGTCGATAAAAGTGGTGGATATCGAGAAAAAAGAGCTGATTTACACGTTTGAGAATGCGCACGACCAGCCTGTCAGTCATTTCGCGCTCTCGTCAAGCGGAGTCTACATCACCAGCGTGTCTGAAGACAAAAGCCTGAAAATATTCAATTGTTACTCGAAGCAGTTTATTACTTGCTTTGAAAACATTCATGCTGGTAAAATGGAAAGGAAAAGCACTACTAACCCTACTTTCGCTCAGATATTATCAAGCAAGTCGCAGTTTCGCACGATGGTACGATTATCGTGACTGGCTCGAGAGATAGAGGCGTGAAGATGTTCAGTCTTGGTCATAAGCCTATCCTAAAGCATATTAAAGAAGCGCATGAGAGTAGAAACCTTTTTTCGTTTGCATAGGGTTTATTTCTCAGAGCCGATAAATAGCATTGAAGTTTCGCCTTCAGGAGAATTTGCGGTCACTGGAGGCGAGGATAATAGCATAGCGCTCTATCATTTGAAGTCAATGGACAAGATTTATACGATAAAAGACGCTCATCAAGGTAATCATTGCTGCTATTATAAATTTTCATGGTTATGGTGGGAAAAGGCGCTGTGATGTCAGTTGTGTTTTCACCGGACGAGAAATACCTGATCTCAAGCTCATTTGACCAGAAAATCAAGGTCTTCGACCGAGAAACCCAGCAATGCCTCCACACGATCGAGAACGCTCATGACGGTAATCGAAACTGCTTCTTTCTGCAATATTTACCGCTACGCAGCTCCGATAAAAAACGTGCAAGTGACACCGGATTCAAAATACATTGTGTCCAGTTCATGGGACTGCTCTATTGCAGTGTTTGATTTCTCCACCAAAGAGCACGTATACACCTTCGAGCGTGCTCATGAAGGTAGATCCTGCTATTACTGAGCCTAATCCTCGTTTGTTAGATCTGATAACGTCGCTTTGTGTATCTCACAGGGGTAATTTTGTCATAACCGGATCATGCGATAAATCAATCAGAATTCACGACTTGAATAAATTTATGCGGGTTTATTCCTTCGATAGTGCTCATGAGCGTAATTTCATGAACACTATGCAACTAATGACGCTTTGCTGCTTGCTTAGACTACATTCACTCCGTGGCGATCTCCTCAGATGACAAATACATCGCGTCAGGGGCATCTGATCAGAATATTGCATTGTTCAATTTTGAAAGGCTTGAGAAAGTGCACGTTTTCGAAAACGCCCATCAAAGTCAGCACACCTTCACAACTCTCCATAGAAAGTTTGATATATAGGTATCGTGATGTCGGTCATATTCACTCCGGACTGTAGATTCCTGATTTCCGCTTCAACGGACCGATCCATCATGGTTTTTGACGTTATGAGACGAGAGAGGATCCATCATATCCAAGCGACCCACCACAGTAATTTTCCTGCTTTATTGATAGTTATCCCAACATCCAAAGGCGCTATCACAGCACTAGCGATCACTCCAGATTCGCGGTGTTTACTCTCAGCATCCGAAGACCGGTCTATCAAAATCCACAATTTCCTCTTCAAAGAACCCAAAACCATCTCCGTTGTCGGTAATGCCCTCCTGATCACCCCACGCTAATTCGTTTCCTCAGAGCTGGGAAGCAAGAACGCGCTGTCAATATTCAGCTTCGTCAAACTCTCTAAATTCCTCAGCTCGCGCTCCGACACTCGTAGGATCCCGCTGCTGAAAGAATGTGCGCAATTGGTTGTTTACCCGCATGGATACAACATGTTCCACGTCATCTGCATGAAATGGCCCTCGATAAACCAGCTCAAAGCCTGCATCGAACTCAACATCCCTTTTACCCACGGATTCGATGGGATGACTCCTTTACACTTCCTCTTCTTGCTAAATGAATCGACTCTCGTTAACCATATCTTTAAAAAAGCCAGCAGCGTCTTTCCTCACGTCACGGACGAGACTTTTGAGAAACTTTCGGATATCATCGGCAAAATATTGCACACGAATAGCCCGTATTTAGATAACTTCTTTGGCTTTGGGGCTGGCCTGCCAAAGACCTGCGCAGAAAAACCATTAGCGAGGTAATTAGCTTCATATTGTGAAGTCATTGACTTGGGTATTAAGGTTCGCGAAACTGGATTCTGGAGACCGACAGTTCGGGCTTTTTGAAAGCAGAGTTCTCACGAAAGACCGCAGAGACAAGCTCATGCGGAAGGGAAGCACCCCGATCAGCCTGCTAGCGTTACGGTTCAAAATCGATCGAAATTTCGCATCGCAAGAGAACTTTGAGATGATCATTGCTATGTACCTCTGCAATAACTTCGAAGTCTTTCACACGAAGAGCATTCAATTGATCATCGACTATAATTGGAAACAATGCCAGATATACGTCTGGACGATATCGATCCTTTTTTATATATTCCTCGTACTGCTGTCGGTCTATTCGCAGATCTGGTTCCAGAATCATGAAGCAGAAGTTGCTTTGTTTTGCTACAACTCCTTCTTCTTTATCTACGAGGTGATCCAGGCGAGTTCTCGTCCAAAGATTTACTTCTCGACCACGTGGAATTACATTGATCTGATGAGAATTTTGCTGTTATATGCGTATATCATCTACTCTTGGAGTGGAGGGGATTCTTACGCGCTGATGGGCATGCTATCATTCGTTATCATGTTGAGCTATCTAAAATCTCTCAGTTATCTCCGAGCAATCAATAGCATGAGTAATGTATTCATTATCTATCTTGCCTCTTATGACTCATAGGAAAACTCGTGCGAATCGTAATGGAAGTCGCCAAAGACATGACGGCCTTCACATTCATCGCTGCGATCATTATCCTCAGTTTCTCCTTGATTTTCAAGATTTATGATGAGAAAGACACCTTTGGAGGCTCATTCGTACTTACCTACCGCTCTATCTTTGGTGATTTCGACACAACCGGCTTTGGAACTGTGCAATATATTATGTTTGTCATCAGTACCCTGATGCTGGACGTGATTCTGCTGCAGCTTTTGGTCGCTATTATGGAGGACACTTTCGAAAAAGTCCAGGACACCGCGATTCCTGCGGATAGTATTGAGAAACTGGCAATGATCCTCGAAACGCTGCAGGAAATGAGAACGATTATGAAGGTGTGCTGTCGAAGGAAAGAGCGAAAAAGAAACCAAGCTGGAGAGAACCGGGGCTTTTTATTCCGAGTCGCAGCGTCAAAAGGCATCAGCGACACTGAGCAGCTCGAAGAGGAGGAAGAGCAGCCTTTCGAGGGTAAAATCCACACGCTGAAAAAGCAAATGAAGGCGACCAGCTCTTACCTCAAGTCCCAAATGCTCGTAAGAAAAGTTCAATTGTTTTTTGAGGTGGTTCAATTCCTTTTAGAAATTAGATAAAGACTTGAAAAAAGACCTTGGCAAGAAACTGAAGGAAGAAATCGATATCCTTGCGAGCGAGTTTAAAGACCAATTAGTGTCGGACTTGAAGGAAGAGCTCAAGGAAGAGTTCCAGAGGGAGTCGAGTAGTGTGAAGTATATGCTGAAAGGGCTGAGTATTAAAAAACAAGTGAGCCCAGAAAACTCTATTGAGTTTGGAGGAGATTACAATCCATGGAAAAGATCATTCCAGGGCAAAACCCCATCAATATCATTAAGAATCTCAAGTAATACTTTCAAGGCTTATAGATGAGAAATCTAATTTTTGTGACATATATAGAAGGAGTAAGCACACCGCCGATTAGAAGGGGCTCGAAGTTGATCCCAATAGAGGAGTTGGAGGCGATTGTACGAAAGCAATCGAACAAAGAGCCAGAGATCGAAGCTGAAGAGGCGAAAGAGCAGAAAAGGAAGTCTATTTCCTCGGGAAGCGGTTCATTGGAGCTTCCAGGGGTGAAAGAAGACTCGGAAGAGCCAGAAATGAAAAAAGCCTCATCGTCAAATCTTGATGATGAGCCGGAAGTGAGGAGAAGAACCCTGTCACAGAACGAGGAGGCATTGAGGAGACGAGGCTCGAAGTTTTTGGCGCCTGAGGAGCTGAAAAACTTGGACCAGACTCCTCAGATCGTGCATTTAAATAGAGACACAGCAAAAACTCATACAAATCTAGATGAATCTTTCTAAAGGAAAATAGAATTACGGCTTCCCTTTATGAATAGCTGGAGGCTCATAATATGTATATTTTAAAGTGAATATCCAATAATATCCGGTATTTGTAAAATTTGTTTGGCTTGTTGTTTTTGAGTTCAAGTCTTTAAGGAAAATTCCGCTACTCCCCATTGAAAAGCTTACTTGAAGAATCTAAATCATAACTTACGGTCGTATAACCTATCTATAAAGTCTCAAGGTTACATTAGATAGTTACTTGGTTAATACTTTTTGTTAGATGGAAAGAGACTCATTTGAACCCTATTAGGTAATTATGGGGAAAATGAAACCAAAAATTGTTATAATCAATAGAACACAAATTAACAATTTCATATTTTTTGGTATTTCATAAAAACTATGAAAAATTCCTTTAAAAATTCAAATTGTTGATTAGTTAAGCACGGCGATCTCTGATCCCAAAATTTATCGAGAATACTCATTACCAGCGCCTATGACATGTTTCTCAAGTTCCTCAGACTACCCCACTGCTGGCGCTGAACTGATTTAGCACCATTGTTCCGAACTCAGGCATTGAGACCGAGTCTAGGCCGATCCATCTGATTCTCTTCCCTTCCTTCCATTCTCCAGTCCTCTCAAGTCCATCTTCGCTAATAAGCTTGCCAATTCCATCTTGCTTCCCGTTGACCCACTGCCCTTCGTACTTTTTCCCGTCTGGTAGTGTATAGATGCCAAACCCATGCTTTTTGTCTTCTTGGTATCCTCCCTCGTATTTCCTGCCGTCGGGCCAGGTGAACGTGCCCTTCCCATCCATTTTATTCTCTTTCCATTGTCCATCATAGACTCTACCATCCGCCCATAAATATCTACCGTCTCCATGTAGTAAATTATTCGAGAACCTTCCGATATAGCTCGAGCCATCAGCCCATCGCATCATACCGCATCCATGCTTTTTGTTATCGACGAACTCACCGACATATACAGAGCCGTCGGGGTATTCCTCCACTCCCTTTCCATTCTGCTTGTCGTTTCGCCATTCGCCTTCATAATAGCCACCTTTGTAATGGACATACCATCCCTTCCCACTAACCTTATCGTGCTCCCATTCCCCTACATAATAATCCCCATCAGCATGGATTAATCTCCCAAGCCCATGAGCTTTGTCGTCGAGCCAATACCCCTCATACACTGAGCCATCGGGCCAAAGCTGTTTGCCTTTGCCATTGCGCATTGTGTCTTTCCATTGTCCGATATAGATCGAGTTGTTAGCTAGCAAGACAGGCGGCTGAGAGGTCACTCCTTCAGACTCTTTTATCTCTTCATCGTATCTGAAATCGCCTAATTTTTCTAAAATTGCTGTTACTTTCTCATTCGCATACTCGGCCATGCGTTTTGTTATCAAGGATTCTCCGTTAGTTGAAGGAGGATCCAAGAGACCGCTTATTTTCGTTGAAATAGCATACTTTAACGAAGTTTCTCCTGATGTTGACTTGCTGAACTGCTTACGGACCTGACTCCCTCGGAAATGCGCCTGGATCTTTACCGCCGCTGCGTCCAGGTCTTTATCGATTGAAACTATTGAGTTTTGAACTGGAGGAGGACTCTTTTCTGAGTTATTGACAAAACAGCTGCAACCATTGCCCATGCTAATTCTCTTTGACTCAATCAACGCGACTTTATTTCAGCACTGTTAATTAATTAAAACTCTAATACTCACGCGAATAATTAAATTCCAATAATTTTTTGAGAATTTCCCAAAGCATTCACAATTAATCACATTAGCAAGTCATATCATTTGCAGCCACGGCATTTCCATGGAAAAAAAAAAGTAAACAGAGTCGCAGTTTCGAAGGAGACTGGAGTTTTAATTTTCTTTTAGATTAGTATTCACTCAGTGATAATTAATCATCGATTTCAAATGACAATGAAATTCTCAGCCTGAAAAAGGTGAACTTGACACCTGTAAAATTGAAAAAAACTCATACGTTCCAAATTCACAAGCTTTGTATTACTTTATGCTCTTAGTGGGAATCAGCTACAAATTTAAAAACTCAATACGCTTCTCTATCACTTTTGTATTCTCGATCGCTCTTGTAGCCGTTATCCTCACCATATTTCAAGAAAAACGAATTTTCCAACTCTCCACCCTGTCTGACTATCATCGGGCCACTCATCCCTCGGCTAACCACAAGCTGACCTCGAAAACTTCCCGATGACCTTGGAGTGAAAACGCCGCTTTGGAGCATCGTGGCGAGCTCTTCGAAGAGGTATAGAGGGATCAGCGTTGACACATGGAGGAGATAAAGCGTGATTAAGACGACGTCGTTCTCATTGGTGAGATTAAAATGCTTATCATCTTCAAGTTTTAATATTTCCTTCGCGAATTTCGTTTGCGAGACACACGCGATTATCCAATACGCACCTATGAAGAGGTAGAGCCTGGGCTCGCGAGGAGAGATCTGGTTCCAGTTAACTGCTAGATAGGCAGTGACGCCTGCACAAGCGAGGAAAACAATCGCGATTCTTTGGCCGTGCGCCACGTCGAATCTCTTCAGAACTGACCTCGAGAATAATAGAAGAGGGAATGAGAGCTGGTTCCATAGCGTGGCCCAGAAAATCATGCAGGCAAAACACGATACGCCTCTTTCATGACAGTTTTTGGTCCCATCAGGAGCGGAGCCTATGCATATTGCACTCTGCAGCATACCGTTCATCGTGACCTGGAGGAAGAGATAGATGAAAAATAATGGGAGAGCGACGCGTTTGTCTCTACCTAGCCGCCGTTTAAATAACCATAATGGAATATTGAACAGCAAATTGAGGAGAACAGTGAAAGTAAAGAACAGGAGCAGGCCTGTGCCGTTCCTGATGATTTTCACGAGCCAGAAATGATGGACAGAGCATTGGTCCTGGCAGGCTTCAATAGTACTTTTGCAGTTTTGTACACAGGCGTCATAAGTAGTTGGATTTGCGCTTGATAGTGTGTAGTATGAGAGATAAACCCCAGAAAGCCAGATTAGGAGGTTGGAGAAGGAGAAAAGAAGCAGAGAGTTCTTGATGATTGGCAAATGAGCAAAGAAATCGAAACTTGCATTGGATTTCATATGGATTGATCTTCTGATTAATTTTAATTATCTGTGTAGTAATTTGGATTGAATTGGATCGATTCGAGTGATACGGGTGAGATATAGTGTCTGAGACAGGTTTCACAGGCTTCTGCATGGAATGGAAGGACCATCGTATGATTGTGTTGATTAACGCAAGTTATATTCAATTTTTTACCACATGCAGTTGATTAGATAGAGTCTCATTGAGAAACGATTATTTACGAATAATAAAGCTACAAAAAAAAGCGCAGTGATAATTAATATACATCCTAGTACCTAGAGATTACTAAAGGCTATTTATATGAGGTTGTGAGCGTTGAGTGCACGGGATTATCATCAATTCTCGTTTTTAATGTTGGAAGGCTTTTGAAAGTCGATCTTGAAACCAGGCGAAAAATCCCGTTGGAATGCTAGAGTGTATCTTGGTATCTCTATGAAAATCGCGTCTGATAGAATCGTCTTTCGAAGTTGATCCCACTGTCTCAAATCTTTGAGTTTGAGGCTGCTGATCTCTCAAGACGCTTCGACTTTGCTCGTAACGGTGGAAATCATGCAAGAGTGAAGTAAATATAACTGGGGTTGTATACACCATTTAATTGAAGAATCGCTTGATTTGTTGTCTTTTCAGTTCTGATGGGGATAGGATTTTGAATTATAACTCTGTGTCATGAAGCCTGCTTTTATAGCTCGAAAGATGATTCTTCTAATTAACTGAATAAAAATCCGATCTTTTAAATTTCAGTGCACTGTTTCAACTGCTCAAATTTATATTTTAAGATAGATTCTTATGGATTCCTACCCTTGATTCCTCAGTTTTAACTGCTATGGGAACAATAAAAACAACTGTTATGTAATAATAATCCAGTTGAAGGAAAATCTTGCAATCAGAGTCTCTCCATGGTCCAACATCATTTTTGTAAAAAGTGTAATTTCTCCATTCTTTGCCTTTAATTTCAATAAATAACCCCTGCTTCTAATGAAATAAACTACTGGTCAGCCTGTTCGATTATCATAAGATATAGATTCTCACGGATAGCAACTTTATTTCAATATAAATCTTATAAACTGAAAATCCAAATTAGATTTTTCACTATTAATAAGATGAACAAAGAAGACTTATTTAATTCTACTTCGCTTAGATTTGAGGGGCTAATCTAGCCACATCATAAATACACGTATGCACTGGATTAATTATTTGCTTGTGCTGAATAACCTCCATCTTCGAGACATTTAAGCCTTTGGCCTTGATACGATTGAGCAATTGTTCATAAAGTTGAGGGTCCATTTGGGTTTGCCTCGCCATAATCCACACCAAAGACTTCGATCTTATAACAAGCCACTGATAGTCAAGATCAACATCCAACACATAGCAACTAAAAACCAAGCGCCATTTCACTTTAGCTTTTAATTGAGTGTTCTTAGGACTTACTGACCAAACAGTTAGAGACAATTTGAATTGTGTGGACCATTGACGCTGTGCCTGTTTGCTTCGTATGTAGGTTAGGGTAGAATTGCGATGACCTCTTTCAAATGGAGTGCCATTACTCGCTGATCGACGTGGTCATTGAACTCAATTTGTCTTTCGAAACGTCTCCTCCCATTGATTTTGATCAAACTCACACTGTTATTTGTGAAAAATACCATCAAATTCAAAGAATCACGTCGCTAACTTTTACAGTACTGATGATAATCCTGACATGGGCTTCTGTTTGAATTTTTTATCTACAGGCAATAGAATATTCGAAAGAAAAGTGCTCTTCACGCAAATATCTCTCGCAAATTTTGGAGTTAACAACTCCTGAAATTGTATTGGAATCACACAAAGTAGCCTCCAAGCAATAACTGTTCTTTCTCTTTTTTTAATGAATGTGATTGCTTCAGTTACTAAAATCGTCGTTTGAAAAAATTGCCATTAAGAAGAAAACATGACATCTAAGCGTAAAAATAATTCATTTCTATTATTTCAAGCATCCAAATACATTTCAATGGGACTTTTACCAGTCTACTAAATTATTTGTATCATATCTTCTTATTAAATATTCACACTCCTACTAGTGAACAGGCTTTCAGGTTGGAGAGTCTTGCCCTCTTGAGTACATGTATGTACTGGAGGAATTACTTGCTTACTTGCTTGTGGGTCACACGCTCCAACTTCGAAACATCATAACCTTTGGCCTTACAGCGACTAACCAATTCATTGAATAATTGAGGATCCATTTGAGTTTGTCTCGCCATTATCCACAATAGACTTTTCGTTCCGGCTACAACCCATAGATAGTCAGGATCGATATCCAATACGAGATAGTCGAAAATTAAAGGCCATATGAATAATTTAGCTTTCATCCGAGAGTTGTTGGGACTGACTGACCAGAGAGTTTGCGGAAGCGTGGTTGGAGGCCCATCAACGCTCTTTTTGTTCGCTTGGTACAGCACGTCGATCTTTCCGTCGGGTCTCATTGTATAGGTTTCACTCGAGTTGCAATTTCCTTTTTCTAGCATATTGAGAGTTCTTGCGATGACGTACCATTTGCCCATGTATCTGTTAAGGTCGACGTGATCTGCGAGTTGAAGGTTTGTTTTCGAAGAGAATATTCCCATTGTTGTAAGAGCGAACCAGAAAATATGTCTTCAATTCAAATTTTGTGTTATAGTGTTCACAACTGAAGGTAATATGCAGATCAGCAGCTTCGATTCGAATGTTTTTCTGAAAATATTATTTTCCTTAAGACGAAATGCCTTTTATTTAATTAAGAGCTGATAACCTCTGTAAATTTATTGGGATAAAGATGATATTGTTTGAAATACCGATAAAAATGAAAGACTTATGTTCCTTATAATGTAAATTAAGGCTGCTTAGCGGTGTGTTTAGGAGTCCTACTTCTGTGAAGGAAAGCTCGTAAACCTCAGAAAAAGATCATTGTGAATAAAAACACAGCAGCTATCATTGACTTCGTTGATGGGAAAATTCAAATTTATACTGGCTTAAAATTATAGTTTGATATAATAATCAAATAAAATTCAGTAACTAGCCGTAATGAAGATTTCAAATTCTTGTTCTTTACAATTCTCTAATAGAAAAATTTCCCTTTTTCTGTTGGATCTTCCAACTGGTCATTCATACAAGCAACAAAAGCTCTTTCAACTAGTGTAAAAATCAAATGTTTTTTCTTAATATATGGTTTTCTTGCAACTTTCGTCTCCAAAGAAGAAGATTTCTCTCTTCAAGCTTTCAACGATCCACCATATAGCTCAATTTAAACAGCCCATACAGCCAAATTCCATGTAATCCTCTGATTTCTCCAGTGCAATTAAAATATTCATCTGTTCTAATATATTCTAATTGGAAATAAATTTTCAATGCTGGCTTTAAATAATGACTCGCTGGACCCGTGCTCTTCAAAATACAGCGACCACATCTTCATGCCGAGAACTCTCTGGGTTCCCGACAACAAGGCCAAGTCCTGTTTCAGTTGCAACAGTACATTCCTACCGGTTATCAAACGCAGGCACCATTGCCGAATGTGTGGCAATGTATTTTGCACGAGGTAAGGCTTAAACCTTTCTCTCTTGTAAGATTTCTCTAGCTGCTCGAATAACTTCCTCAAACCCCCCAAATTTATCTACGAGAACGAGAAAGAAATCCGCGTTTGCAACCACTGCTTCACCCTCAGCCAAAATCTAATAAAAAAACTAGACACTTGCGGCCTTCATTTCAACTTCCCTCGCACTCCTGGCTCTCGCAGTAATAAAGTGCGACAATCATACAAGTTCGGCAACATTGACACAACGCTCTTCAGTCTCAACGCGAACTTGTCCTATCATCTCGATTCCATTATGGATAACATCATCGATTATATCTTCAAAGCCGCTGGGGTGTCAGCCACCTGGAATGATGCTCTCAGAGACCATATCATAAGGGCGATGGATGAAGTGCAGCCAGATACGGTCACTGATAACGACTCAATGGATATTTCGCAATATATAAAGGTAAAAAGGATCCCTTACGTGGATCAGTCAGAGACCGAGTATATCCAAGGGCTATTGATTCGCAAAAACACAGCCTCGAAGAAAATGGCAAGTGAGATTGTCCATCCGCGGATCATGATGATATCTTCCTCGCTTGATCTCGATAGTAGTCAGCATATTACGAATCTCGAGCAAGTGATAGAGCAGGAAAGAGAGCACATATCGTCGATTGTAAGGAAGATAATGAGGTTCAAGCCAAACATAATTTTCATTGAAAAAACCGCAAATTGGACGATTCAAGAGAAATTACGAGAGAAACAAATCGTTGTAGTCTTCAAGTTAAGACATTCGCAGTTCAAACGGATAGCTAGAATAACAAACTCGAAGGCAATCTCGAATATTATGAGCTTGGAGCCGACAGAAGCCGAAAAGGCGATCGGAAGCTGCTCTCAATTCCAAGTAAAACGCCTTGAGAATTTGGAGCTTTTCGAGAAGGCAAAAGCTCAAGAACATGCTGATAAGGCAATAAACTTTGACCCAACGCTCATGAAACTCGAGGGATGTAATCCAGCGAAAGGCGTAACGATAGCGATCAGCGGTCCGGACTACTCCGAGCTGAAACTCGTGAAGAAATGTATGAGAGATTGCTTTGTGAACCTGAGGAATTTCGTGATTGAAAAAGAGGTAATTTTGCAAGAGATTTTCCTCTATTTCCGCAAGGATGAGATCAAGCAGGCCCTCAACGCGCTAGATAGCGCGACGGACCCCGTGGATGAATTGGAGAGGGACGTAATCTTTAAGGAAAGCGGCAATGACGATGATAGCGGACTGCTTAATATGGTGCAAGGAGATTATAAAGAAATGTTTGATTTTGGCCGCATTAAAGCGAATCTCACGCCGATCAGATACCAAAACAAGCATCTGCTCAACAGAAAGACGATCACGAGCGCGGGGTATTTCATAAATTTCCGAACAGACAGCAAAAGCCTCGAACAAATAATCAATCAGACCACTTTTGGGTACACTAAGGTGAATTTCGTCATGATGAACCTCGATGACCATCCTGACCTGGAAAACCTCTCGAAGCAGGAACTCCAGCAACTAGAGCGAAATCTTGCAGCGAGACCTCATCAGAAGATTGATTACCTCGTCCAGATCTGCTCCGCACCCAAGCAGAGGGTTAGCGACTGCTATTCTACCGGAGATATCAGTCTGGGTGACTATATCAAGCGGAGGGCGGGGTTGCTATACGAAAAATGCGAGTATTGTAATCGGCCTCGATATTACCACACGACTATCTTTTATAAAGACTCTTATTATGTCAAGGCAGCGACTCACTTGATCGGACCGGGAAAAGAGGCAATAATCCTCGAATATAAGCGCCAGAACAACAAGAAGAAGGGCAGCGGAAACACCTTCAAGCCTGACCTCACGCGCACTAGTATGCAGCTGGGTTCAAGAGACAGCAGCGCTTCTATGAAGGAAATACTATCGAATTCTTCGCCTGAGGAAGAAAAATCATCGAATGCGTTTACAAATTTTTTTGGGTCGCTTTTCAACAAAAAAGCCGCGAGTAGACAGAGCATGGCAGACTGGAAATCGCCGAGTCTTCTCAACGACAGTCTCTCTAATTCCCCAGCGTTGAGTCGCATGAGCTTCTCGTTTACGAATACGGCGTCGCCGCAGAAGAATACGCAAGTGGAAAAAGCAACGACAATTAATACTTACCTTGAATGTAATAAATGTAAGAAAAGAGCCAGCGATGAGTTTGAGCTAAGCAAGGTGTATCTCGAGTACTCGTTGAACCGGTTCATTGAGCAGTTTATCCGTACGAATCAACTCTACCAAAAAGAGGGCGTCGACACCATGCAGGACCTCGAGGAGGAACCGCTTTCACCGGTACTGCAGTTAAACGTGAAGCGTAAACAAACAAACATGGACTCAGGAGGAAAGCTCCAGTTGGTAAAATCTTCCAGCGGTTGTTGTATGAATTCGACGAAATCGAGGGTTTTTCGGTACGGAGAGGTGTTGATTAAGTTTACGGCTGGACCGGCCCAGGTGTACAAGGTAGTGGATATGAGAAGCACGAGTAAATACATGAGATTTATTCTAAAGAGCGAAAATCAGAAGATAATGAGTCGAAAATTAACCAATTGCCGAAGCCAGTTTTCGGCGTATTTGGCCTTTATTATCGAGAAATTGAATAAATTTATCGAAGTGGTGCTGGAGAAAACAAAGTTTCCTCCACATCACGAAGAAGCGCACCTTTCGATCGATATTCCGGACAGAAAGAGCTTTACTTGCCAGGATCTAATGGTCACGATGTTCAAAGAAATCGCAGCAATTCAAAGGAAGCTATTGGAGTTGAAAACCTCATTGGACGATGCGTTTTCTAAGACAATGAATAACCATTTGGAGGTTGACTGGCTACGCAAGGTGTACTTCACAAGATTCTTGGAAATTTTTGAGGAGCTAAGAGCTGTGAGGGACCAATTTATCGAGAATGGGAAAACCTGTGATGACGCGACAAAGAGCGCAATGCTGCCCCGAGTCAATAAGAAGGAGAAAATCCCAGAAAAGAAGTCTGCAGAGATACCTAATGAATATCTGCACCAAAACATCGCGGACAAAGCGAAGGGAAGGGGCGGCAACGACAGCGGGCCTGGGACAGAGAATGATAGCACGACTTCCATGAACATTCACGAGAGCGAAGAGAAAGTAATCCACAAATCCCCGCAAAGGAAAAAAAGCCAAAGCTATTCTAATATGAGTCCTCCACAATCGGTAAAGCACAGTTTCGATGAAGTGAAGCCGGTCGAAAAGAAGAGTCTGACTGAGTCAATAGCTCATGAGATTCATAGCCCGGATTCTTATCTCTCTGGTCAGGCGGCCAAAAATCTGACGATTAACGTGGACGTAAGCAAAGGGGTTCAAGAGCCATTTAGCGGGGAAATATCATCTGCGAAACTCAGCATGCATACGAGTAGTGAGATAAACAAGAAGGGGATGCATAAAAGGGCTAAAGACGCCGATGACGAAAAAGAACTCGAGATGGCTCAGGCTTTAGCGCAGGGATTGGTTGATCCAGATGGGACTTTCGAAGACTTTTCTTTGAAAAAACAGGTAAAAATCGGTCTAATGAAAATCTAATGAATCTATAAAATCTCAGCTCTATATTCCATTAAATGACCAACTGTCGGCCATAGCATACGCTCTAAGTAGCTCAACGTACTATAAAGAGGTTCACACCGGTAAAACACTGTTGTCTACGTTTTCTAACTTATTTTAGGCTTCATTGAGCTTGAGAAACTTGCAAACGACCCCACCGTGAGGTTAAAATTCCTCACAGCAATCCAAGAAAAATTCACGGTTTTAGAAGAGAAACCGCTTACTATTAAAAAGCGGGAAGAAGAATTCCTCTACCGAGGCGTCTGCGGGGTACTCTCAGAGCTATCGAATATAATTCTAGCGAATAACTCTCGAATATCAACTCGAGAAGTCATAACTCTTATGGACATCGGCTCTCGTGGAGGCTCTTATATCGAAAAATTCGTTTACCCGAAATGTAAAATCAGCGTCTACTACCCAGCCCACTTCCAGGCTCTGCGTTTGCTGGAAGGCATCAATCATCACGATTTCATCAACTCAATCAGCTGCAGCAACGACTGGGCAGCCAACAGCGGTGGAAAAAGCAAAGCCTCTTTTATTCGATCAGCTGATAACCGCTTCGTATTCAAATCGCTAAAGAAATTCGAGTTTAACATGCTTGATGAGATGATCCATCAATATTTCGCTTATATCTCAAGACGGATATCCTACGAAGATGAAATTGCAACCCGGCTCGCGAAGATCCTTGGGATGTATGAGGTTACAACGCCGAGCGGGGGCTCTAAGTACTATGTGGCCATGGAAAATATCTTTTTCGGGATCAATCCGACGAGGATTTATGACCTTAAAGGCTCGGAGATTCGTCGGTATATCCCGAACCCAAAGCCAGGGCAGGTGATGCTGGACACGAATTTCAAATTGGACCAGAATGGGGAGCCGATTGGTATCGAGGACAAGCAATTGAAGAAGATACTGTCTGCGTTGAAGGGCGACGCGTTTTTCTTGGCGGATATGGCGAGGATCGATTATTCGTTGATTTTGGCGATAGATGACGAGAGGCTGGAGTGCAAGATCGGGATAATAGATTATTTGAGAGAGTATACGTTGGATAAGCAGTTGGAGCATATAGGCAAGGTGGTGATGAGCGGGACGACGCCGACGATAGTACATCCGAATGATTATTGCAGGAGGTTTATAGAGAGCATGGAAAAGGACTTCATGGGGATTTTTGTGGAGGAAAAAACCAGCGAAAAGTCGCTGGAAGAGCATAAGGAGATGTAAGAGGATCTAAAGCACAGTCCTTATAGGGGACTGGATAAGTTAACTAATTCTCATAATAATGATTGAGATTTTTTCGAGAGAGAGCAGCAGACAAACGAAATGAATACTTATCTATATGATTTTAAATATTGAAGCGTACTACTTTACATATATATATTATACACTGAACTATTGTGCTATCACATTCACATTGAACCAGAAGAAATAATTCTTTTGTTTTTGTAATTGTCCCCGTTGTCAATGTGTATATGTGGTATTTGAGCCCCTTAATTAGGAGCATTGCAATGAGATAACCTTAAGTTCTCGCCTATGTTCCATTCAAGGCCGAAAGCATGTATTACAATGAATATTTTTGACTATCTTTTGATAAATTTATTAACTAAACCAACTATTGTGAGGTGAGATGTTACCAAAAACCGAAGACCTTGATCCTTGCATCAACGAGGGCAATGAATCAAAGGAGGTTGAGCCGCAACAGGTCAAAAAGATTAGAGAATTCGCCGTTCCTCAGCCAGAAGACGTCGATTCCGAAGATCTGGTCTTCGCAGCAATCAATCAAAACAAGAAAAAAATAACCAAGGCGAAAAAGGACGGCAAGCTCGCCGTAGGGTTGGACATCTCTTTCACAGACAATCCCTTTCTCATCCAATTTTCTTTCCGAGCGCCGAAAGACAAACAAGAGTTATGGGGGAAAGTTACATACAAAGGACATGTCATCATACCTGTCAAGTTTCCTGATGAGCGGCCTCTCGTCGTTTTTGAGGAATCAGTTAAACATTTTCACGTGTATCCTGATGGTGAGATGTGCTGGAAGTTTCCAGAGGACTGGGTCGGGACATACGACCTCATCGATGTGCTTACAAACATTTGGATCTTGTTTTTTAACGAAATTAATGATGAATCGCCAGCAGATCCCAAATTGGCAAGGCTCATGGCCAGAGATCCAAAGGAATATTATGATTTTATTAAAGAGCAACGCAAACGACTTGAGGAATCGCAATCGCTTGACACAGAAAACAAATAGGCTCAAATCTCTCTGTAACGAGTCCGTTTTTCAGCAGTTATATTAGGATACAGGTATATAGTAAGCGAAAGGTTAAGCCGAACGATGTTAGTGTTTATTTAAGGTTAATCTAAAGCCAGTCTAAGCATTTATTAGTTTTTTCGAGGGTTTTGATGGGTATAGCCTCTCATATCAATATCTATTTACTTTCAGCCTACAAATCTCTCTTTAACATTTAGCACACTAGGATTTGAATCCATTTTAACTGATACTAAATTCGCGTTTATTTGCACTCAAAAAAAAGGGGGAATAGCTGGTCTTAGGGGTTCTATTCTTCGTTCCTGGTCCAAAGGGGCGCGATTGGGTGAAGATCGTCGGATGTCCATAAAACTTCTTTTTTGGAATCCTTAGGTCTAAAAGTCATGATGCTGCTATTGGAAGGGTCGTAGAGACAAAAGTATTACTCGCACATTACGTTAGAGACACTACTATCAAGTTTGGATAACAGTTATAAGAGATGACGAGCAATGTTGTAAAAATCCTTAAAGAAACTTCAATAAATGCGCTAAGGACTCAGCTTTCTCGGTCAAATTTACAGCTCCAGCCTTCTCAGACCCGAGTCTCGAACTTAAAATGGTTTGCCAGATGGGCCTCCTCTACCAGCGGCGACTATTTAGGGATTAATGAGCATTTATGGAGGAAAGAAGCTTTTTTTACGTTCTTGGGCGCGATCCAGCTTGCTGCTTTCGAACTCGCTCTCGATAAACATCGCAAAAGCGATCGGGATTACAATGAAAATAAATCCTGAAAGCTATGAGAGAAGGATTTTGAAGTAGATTACCTGTGGACAATACCCACGCTGCGCCTCTGAATTTACGATAAGCGAACTTGCTCTTCGAAAGGATCCATCTGTAAACGCTTCTGAGTCTTTCAGTGAAGCTTTTGTTCTTGGCAACGATGGATTTGCCTTGGCTTTTGTTGCTTGATAACAAACTGCTTGATCTTTGCATTTTTTCTTTTTGGTTTCAATCTTGACCTCAATTAATTATTTAAGTTTATCGATAAAAATTTCACTCTTATGCTGTTATATGAGTATCCTAACCCGATTTATTTCAAATTTCGAATCCAGGAAAAAAGTGGTCTCCCGGCTGCTAATCACAAGGTAGGCTTCGTTGGAGCATGGTATTAATCCCTAGCTCTTAGAGAGAGAGTATGCGACTTAATTCATGAGAAAAAAACTAGTTAATGAGCATTATTACACAAAAAGCTGATTTCTTCTAAAGGCAGCTTAAAAGGGTTTCATTTCGAAACGAGAACGAAAAATTTTTTGGTAACGTTGATGATTTAGGTGGACATTGGAAATAGATAGCTTTGCTAGGTACAATTATGATTGCTGAATGGCTCATAGATTGCCGTATTGGCACTTATGATAAATATTTTGTGCAAGGTGAAAATTGGCTTGGTTTTTTTTCGTGCTGCAAAATTAGATAGGAGAGAAGGTAGATCTGAAAGCATTTAACTTTTTACAAAGCATAATAATTTTTTCAAGGTGATATTCTTATAATTGAATGGAATTTCATTACATGAAAAGATTAATTATCATCCTCATGCGTTCTCAAATTTGACATTCATGCTGAAGTCGTATTGGGTGCTTAACATTATTTCCTTGGTTTACAATTGCCATTTCATTTCCATTTAATTCGATATGATTTCCTTTATTGAAAGTGATCCTCTCAATATCGAGGACATTGTATATCGGGTACTAATGAGGCTCTTTTTAATATGTTTTTTTGGTTGTGTATTATTCAACTGGATTCTTTTGTAGACGCTATAAACACATCTATCATGAATCATTTTTCGTTTCTACTAATTTGACGTCTAAAAATTCAATTGTATTTTACCCTCATAGAGTCTTCTTTACGATAAGTCAGAGCATGATAAAAAGCCAACATTCTTTACATCAGACTCATAAATGAATCAATTAAACCTGTATATATAAGTAAACTTGCACAATAAATATTTGCAATTTCATTTATGATTTTCCATCAAAGATGTCCACCTAGAAACGCGTATTAATACTCAATTATTTTTCAAAGAGAGTTACGCTGATTATGGTGTTCTCTAGCTTTATAAGCGTAGAAGGTCTAAGCTCTTTCGGGTTGCTTTCGATAGATTTAGACGGATCCTGGCTTGCTAGCAAGAACCATGTCCCCTTTGCGCTGGGTTTTTCGGAACTACCGTCAAGGATGTACCAATTCCCATTCTCATAAATAAACCTATATTTCCTTTTTAGAAACGCAGATCTCAGAAAATCAACCTGAAATGGATCCGGGAGATCGTATGATTATTCAATACCACGTCGCAGTTCTCATTTTTCCCCAGCGCGAACTCGTTCTTCATCCCTCCGACAAAAATACTAAAAAACAAATGCTAAAACCCCAAACCGAGCTGAGTTTGCTGTACTAAGTGGACTTTTCTTCTTCAAAGCTTCTTTTCATGTCAACGATAAGAATTGGCCTTTATAAAAGTACATCAGATCCCATTTAACGAATATCCAACTACCTGTGAAACATGTGAATCTGGGAACTGTCTAACTGATATGATCGTCCGTAGTCTGACACAGCTTTATTCAACGCATCGTTCTCTGACAAATCTAGGCCTTTTATCTCTGTATTCTGCGCATTTTTTGCATCACATAGCCATCGGAAGAGATACTTGTTTTGTTCATCCTTCAAATTTTTCACACGGCCATTGGACTTTGAAACCATTAGTTATATAAACAGTAAACAGCTCATTAATACGGCATTCAGCGAGTGTACTGCTTTGATTTGCATGCTAATATATGAGCCTATTTGATATTTTTGTCCCTGTTGGACGAGTTGACCTTCCTGTGGTGACAACGCAATCCACGTTGGTACTCCGGAGCCGAGATCAACAACCCAGAACTTCCTTGGCTCTTCAAACAATTAACAGTTATCCAAGGAAAACAAGCGACCTACCCTTGATAAACGAATAGATCAATTTGTAAATCAATGGCGTGAGGTTTTTGCCAGGGCTGTTTTCCCCCAGCCGTTCATGAGACATCATCAAAAAAGCAAAAAAATCACTCGGAATCTGCCGGCCTTGCTTAAAGCCTAGTTATAAAGATCTTAATGAGATCTAAATGGAGCTTAGCATACTCACCATGTTTGGCTATGATTTTCAATTGCATTGACCCGATATTTTCATCAATGCAGATATCATTTGGAATAATCCCATCCGTCGTCTCGACCAAAGATCCAATGGTAATATCATCGTGATCGGTATTGCGAGTCGCGTCCAAAAACCCTGAATTTGTTAGCATACGTGGAGAGGCATGCTTAAATTACCTCTTGCTGTGAGCACGTATTTTTTCCCTCGAACAGAAATTTCTATTCTAGGCTCTGCATAGGAATACGATCTTAAAAACGGCCCTTTGGAGTGATATAAAAATACATTCTTTGTCAGATTTACTTGGCTCTTCCCTCCTCATGAACAGATAATGGAGCTCAGGCCGGATTTTGTGAGTTAGATGGTATGAACCATAAGCTTTTTTGGGTCTTATTGGAAACTGTGTCTGCTTTTCTGAGAAAATATGATACTAACGACCTTGTGTGATATAAACGCTGTTACTTTCTGGGATATAGGTTTCCTCACTGATAATCTTAATTACTGCTTTTTTTCGCTGTTTAATGCTTTTTTTCTCCTCTTCGACTGGAATATCGTTCACGAGAGTAGGATTAGTTTGGCTGTTGCCGCCTTCACTAGCGACAAGTTTGTAATATTCTTCCAAAAGCGCTTGATTTTTAGCTTCTCTAGGACCATTATCTCTTGGATTTGGTTGAATCTTCGAATGAAGCTGGCAGTTTTGTCCGTTTGATAATAAAGATTGATTGCCTAAGCGAAACATGAGGTTAATCACTGAGAATATAAGCATCACTGTAAGAGGCCTGAGTGTTGGGTGTCATTTGGTGTGAGGAAAAAATTGACTGTGAACGAATTTAAATTTTTATTTGTGTATACTTGAAAATTTTTGCTACTATTTTTCAGGTATTGCTAGGTGAATAGAATAAGAATTACAGAAGCTTTGTGTCTCGCAAGGTCGTTGCTGTTTATAAAAAGAAATAGGCTTGATGCAACCTTTATTTCATTAGAAAAAAACTAAATGGCACTACTTAATTTCAAGCTATTTCAATTACATCCACTGAAATTTACTCCCAACATTCATCACTAGCGTGAAGTTAGAAAGTTTTTCTCTCGCCGAGCAGCAGAAAGAACACCGACTACCACATTTTTTTTCAGTAATTCCGTGGAAAATTCAAATAACCAACTAGTAGTTCAAATAAATACAAATTAATAAAAGTTATATGACCCGAACTAGGGATGCTGAAATGCAGGTCAATACAGGAAATTAATATACATGCAAATTCTATTGATAATCACTAGTTCTATGAAGAATTCCAAGCCAGCCTGTCATTTCATTTCATCCTCCATGTACATTTGCAGAGTCTCATGCTTTTTAATATTGTCCCTCCTTAAACGAAATAATCTTCTCTTCACCAGCAGCAGATAGTACTGTAACCATCAAATACATTCTCGCCTTGAATGCTTCTTTAAGTTTCTCAACCATCTACAATATAATATAATATATCAACCAATAATAAGACCATCGCTTTATGAAGAGAGGATAAATACCTTTTTTGAGTCCACGTCGGTAGGCAGTTTCAAATCTTCTTTAGCTGATCCATCATCTAAGAGGACAGAAACAGTGCCATCTGACTGTATATCAAGGAGTTCGTAATCTCTACTGGTCACGGTGGAAGTCTCAATGCAGGTTTCTTTTTGAATGTACTCTTCATATTTCTCGTTCGTAACAAAATCTAGAGCGGTGACATTGAATCCTCTTATGCTATGGCCACCTTTCCCACCCATTCTCACACTCCGCTTGATGATCTAAAAACTCTGTCCAAAAATTTTCATTAGAAACGGTTACTTTGCATGGTCGGCCTCGAAGGATTATGTAATCTCCTACCGAAAGAAGTTCTGGATGCGTTGGCTTTATTGATAAGGATTCCCATTTTGCGCGTATTTCATCGGTTGCCAAGGATTCTACCATTTCTGATAAGTACTTGTCAAAATTTAATTGAGAGCTTAATTATAAATTAAAAACCAAAGGTATTTATACCGATATTAACGAATCATATGTCTTTTTTATTTCTGATGAAGCTTATAATTGGTTTTGTTAGAAGAGAGATGCTTGGTTCAGAAAACTGAATATGATGGTATGATATTGTTTCTTGTTTTATGGATGAACTAAGAAAAAATAGAGAAACTCAACAAAAAACAAATGATATCTAAATTTTTCATGATTTTCTACTTACTTTAAACAAGTTGCCATTGAAACCACACATCTGCTGATAATAAGCTCAGATCATAGAGAACTTTTATTAGCGAATGCTGGCAAATGTAGAAGTTAACGAGAGTGTAATTATGAATTCTTCTCAATTATACATTTTAAATTCTTTATTTCATTTAGCTGATACTGTCCGAGAAGACTATTCTAAAAGTATTTCTTGTGTCCAGCCAAACTAATCACAACCAATATAATTAGTGTGCTATTAGTATTGTCCCTCCTTAAACGAAATAATCTTCTCTTCACCAGCAGCAGATAGTACTGTAACCATCAAATACATTCTTGCCTTGAATGCTTCTTTAAGTTTCTCAACCATCTACAATATAATATAATATATCAACCAATAATAAGACCATCGTTTTATGAAGAGAGGATAAATATTTTTTTTGAGTCCACGTCGGTAGGTAGTTTCAAATCTTCTTTAGCTGACCCATCATCTAAGAGCAGAGAAACAGTGCCATCTGGCTGTATATCAAGGAGTTCGTATTCTCTGCTGATGACAGCAGGTACATCAACTTCGATAGAGTCATAGAGAATACAGGATTCGCTATATTCCTCGTCAGTAAACACATCGTTGGCGCATATCGCGACCCTGGGTCTCAACCTCCAGCCCTGCATTCTCTTAGCCGAAGTAATCTTAAAAGACAGTCAGGAGTTAATTCATTCAAAGGCAAATTACTATGCACGGTCTTTCGTTCATCATAATGTGGTCTCCAACTTTAAGTGAGTCCACTGGTGTTCTGTTAATAAGCAAGGCATCGCGTTTAGCAACCATTGCATCATCGATCATTTTGGATTTGGAGTTGGATTTGGCTTCTGACGATAGCCTAAGTCAAGCTGGTAAATTTTTTATTTGTGTTAAAGAACCAACAATATTTAAACCTCCATTAATAAATCAAATGTTGATTTCCTATAAAATTTCCGATGAAGTAGATAATTTCATTTTTCGTTGATCTTTTGAAGTTGTGAGCAAAATTTGTGTTTAGGTTTCGTTTTGGAAAGCAGCATAATTTTTCAGGGAGATTCACCACAAACACCTAGAAGACCAGTATTAGTCCAATGAATTCGTCATAAGTAGTATAAGGCGATTATCAGTTCAAAAGCATTTTTTTTATTCTTCATAGGGATCCAGGGTGCGAGCTTAAGAATTTGTTAATCTCTTGTAGATTGCCAGTATGAGTCATAATGAATTATAAACTCTGTTTAACGAAGTCTATGATCAGCCACAACATCCAAAGGGTGAGTTTATGGAAGATTGAAGTGCCAATGTGATTGGCCATTCAAATTTTCATGAAATTTTGTAAAGGGATTTATTAAATATAAAGATCTCATTACTACAAAGTGCTTCCTTAGTTTAAATTAGCTGGTGCTCTGAAACAATGGCAGGGCATCTATGTATGACTAGTCCACAAAAATTATCCTCGCATTAAAAAAAGCTGCTATCTTTAGTCATTGGCGCATCGAAATGAAATAATTTTCTCTTCACCAAAAGCAGTTAGTACTGTAGCTATCACTTCTTCTCCTGCATCAAAAGCAGCCTTTAGCCTCTGACCATCTAATCAGCATTATAACATATTTATATGATTCTTGAATTGGCGTAAAGATCGATACCTCTTGATATCCTTCTTGGCAGGCAACTTTAAATCTTCTTGAAGCGTTCCACCTCTCGCACCAAAGAAACCGCGCAATCCCAGAGTATGTCCATGACTTGATAGTCTTTGCTGATAACTTTGGGGACCTCAACCTCTTCATCTCTGTTGAAACGATCTTCATGGTTTTTCATCATAAAAATATCAATCAAAGTCTTTGGATAACCAGTTTTTCCAGGCTTGGACCATATTGCTTCTAATATCTCTTCAGCTAATCACTATCATTGCTTGAAAAGTTGGAACCACTTTGCATGGTCGTCCCTTTAACATTATATATATAGTCATTCTTCTTCAGCTGACCCGCTTGCTCACAGTAAGTAGGCTGTAAGGTCCGAGTTTTCAGTTTATCATACACTCTGATACTTTGAGTTCAACTATATGTGAGTTCAGAGTCAATTGAAGATCAGATTCAAGTTTTATTTATTGTGTTTAAAATCAAGAATATTTATACCTTAATCAATGAATCAATTTTCAGATTTCTCATTTGTTTCTGATGCCAATTATCATTCGTTTCGTGGGCTGCAGGAATGATGGGGTGAGAGAAGGGGAGAAAATGAGAAGTCATATAGTGATATATATCTGAACCCCGTTTTTCTAAGTTACTCCGTTTCTCATCTACAATTAAGTATGTAAATGAGTATTTTTATTAAGAGGTCATGAACCCAGTAAAACCTGAAATAAATTCTCAAAATACAATCAAAATGATGAATTTTATTTTCAACGCGACTTGGCTTCAAGTCCTCTTCACTGTAATCGCTCTATTTCTGATCAGAGTATGCTGGAGATATGTTAGACTATGGCTCTATCTTCAAGGCCTCAAAAAGAAAGGCGCTGTTGTCCATTTCAATCCTCCAATCGGCTTGACTCGCAAATTTGAAATCGATAATGCCGAAAAAGGCGATGATTTCGCTTGGTTCAAAGAAACCGCACAGGAAAACCCAGGATTGAGGCTATTGGCTACCCATTGCGCGCACAAACCTATATTATTCCTTGTCGATCCGAATTTAGTCAAAGTTTTCTTGTCAGATATCACCAAAAGCGCTAAGACCTCGCTTCTTGAGCCCATGTACATCTTAATGAGGCATGGACTCCTCTTTTCTCATGGCAATCAATGGAAAAGGCATCGAAAGACCTTATCGAAGATCTTCAGATACGAGTTCCTCATGTCTCAAATCCCCACTATCGTAAATACCACTCGGCATATCTTGTCAAGGGAGATAGAGGCTCAGAAAGGCAAGCATATCAATATACTTGAACTCTATCAAATGATTACAGGAGAATTGGTCTTCCGGATATTCTTTGGAGAGGATCTTGAAGGCGTCACAATAGATGGATTACCGCTGACTACGTACCTGGCTCACCTATGTGACCTTGGCGCCGATAATTCTCGAGCTCCTGAGAATATTCTTTTTGGTGTGAAAGGAGTAAAACTTGGTCTCTTTAAGAGGAATAGAGATTATCTGAGACAAACTCAAAAGTTTTTGAACTTCTGCACTGAAATGATACAAAACAAGAAAACGAAGCTCGAAGAAGCAGGTGACACCCCAGGTGATGGCCCCACCTTAGGGGAAGGGTCGGATCTCCTCACTTTGATGCTTCAAGAGCAAAAACAGAGCAAAGGGACCGCTGATGAGTTCACCGACGAAGAAATTCTGCATGAGTTTATTACTTTCTTCTTTGCGGGAATGGATACGACTGGCCATATGGTTACCATGGCAACTTATTTCTTCGCAAAACAGAATGAGGAAGAGCAAAAGACCGTGTTAAAGGAAGCGGATGAGCTATCCCAGGCCGGGACGAACATCACGAAGGAGCTGTTGAATAAATCTGAAGCTATTCATGCGGTTCTTAAAGAAACACTAAGAATGGCGACTCCGGCGTGCTTTTTGTTCCCACGGGAAATGGTAGGAGGAAGCCAAAGTATCGGGGATATCCCTCTGTTAGAGGGTACGCTGACGAATATATCAATCATTACGAATAACTACAACCCGCGATTGTATCCTGATCCTTATAAATTCAATATGAACCGTTGGATCCAAGGAAGTCCGGATTTCGCGGAAGAAGCACACAAAAATCCGTATTATTTTACGCCGTTTTCTGCAGGTCCAAGGAACTGTATTGGGCAGCATCTTGCGATCATTGAAGGGAAAATTATTTTGAGTATATTCTTGTCGACGTATAATTTCACTCTTCCGGCTGGATATGAAATGCATTATAAGTGGGCGACGGCGTATGAGCCAAGAGAAACTCTGTACTTAGACATCAAAAAAAAATGAAGAACTCAGCCATTTTGCGAAATTGTTAGCAAATACAAAGTTTATAAAATGTATATTCCGGTGTCGGATTCTTAGATATCACTATTGGACGAGATTTCTTGTTTTGGGTGTGAAAACTATGTTAAAACCTCTCAGACTAATATCCATTTCCATCTAAAGTGTAGGGAGTCCTATAATGTGAATAAGACCTATTCAGAAGAAATAAGCAGTCTTGTTTGGTTATTGAAAGATTACTTTAACTCACATGAGATGAGACATTTAACCATATTCAAATGTATTGATAGTAATTTCACAATAGCTAGCTCAGAATTGAGATATTCTAAAATTTCATAGTCGAGAGATGAGATTATGGGCATATAGGTTGAATGAATGGATGAAAACTTCAAATTAATTTTCTTTCAGATTGAATTTTTTCTCGATATTTTTCTTCAAGTACAGATAAATTACTTTACATAAGCAGAAGTGAATCTCCCAGGCCTTTGGTACTCATATTTCTGCCGTTTTTCTGGCTTCAAGCTATTGTTTGAAAATAAGGCTCAACTCAATAACTCTTCGATGACGCAATCGATTTATTTATTAATTAAATCATAAAATCGCAACCATTCGACGCATTCGAAAATATAATTATCACAAATGAATTTCATTTTCAATTTAAGCTGGCTGCAGATCCTACTCTCAGTCATCGGACTTCTCTTCTTGAGCGTCTTCTGGAAATTCGTCAGGTTATGGTTCTATCTCCAGAGCCTCAAAAAGAAAGGCGCTATAGTGTATTTCAGTTCTCCATTGGGATTCGCATTGAAACTTGAATCTGACACGAAAAAAGGCGATACCTATGCATATTTCAAGGAAGTCGCCCAAAAATACTCCAATTGAGACTACTGGCGGGTCATTTCGGAACGACACCTGCGATAATCCTCGTCGATCCGCAGTTAATCAAGCAATTTCTGGCAGATCTCTCTAAAACGGTCAAATCTCACCTCGTTGGTCCTTTGGAACTTCTAATGCAGAACGGACTGCTCTTTTCTAATGGCAATCAATGGAAAAAGCACCGGAAATCAATATCGACTATCTTCAGATACGAGTTCATTATGCCACAGCTGCCAGCCATGGTAAACACCGCTCGCCATATCTTGGCAAGAGAGATAGAGACCGTCAGAAAGGCAAGCAGATCGATATCCTCGATGTCTTCCAGATGATCACAGGACAGTTGATACTTCGGATATTCTTTGGAGAAGATCTCGAAGGAATCACAATAGACGGAGTGCCGCCGACTACGTACCTCGCGAATCTTCTCGCAAGGGCGATGGCTCATCTCAAATACCCGGAAAACGTCTTTTTCGGCGTGAAAGGAGTGAAACTCGGTCTTTTCAAAAGAAATCGAAACTATCTGCAAAAATCTAAGAGATTTGTGGTTTTTGCTCTGAAATGATACGAAACAAGATCAAAAGCAAAACAAAGGAACTCCTGATGAGTTCACCGATGAAGAAATCCTCCAGGAGTTCATCACATTCTTCTTCGCAGGGATGGATACCACGGGTCACATGATAGCCATGGCGACTTATTTCTTCGCGAAACAGAGCGAGGAAGTCCAAAGAGCTGTCATGAAGGAAGCCAATGAGCTCTCTCAGGCTGGAATTAACATCACAAGTGAGATGCTTAACAAGTGTGAGATCATTCATGCTTTTCTAAAGGAATCGTTGAGAGTGGCTTCGCCTGCAATGTTCCTTCTCCCACGAGAGGTCATTGAGGGATACTATATCGAGGATCTGTATCTTCCGAAAGGCGCCCTGGTGAATACCTCGTTTGTGACCAATAACTACAATCCAGAGCTGTATCGGGATCCTTATGAGTTCAATATGAACCGTTGGATTCAAGGACATCCAGATTTCGCCTCAGAAGCCCACAAAAATCCTTATTATTTCACTCCGTTTTCTGCAGGGTCAATAAACTGCATTGGACAGCATCTCGTCATTATTGAAGGAAAAATCATCTGGAATATCTTCTTATCCACCTATAACTTTACGATTCCGGCTGGCTATGAAATGCATTATAAATTGGGGTCAGCCTATGAGCCAAGAGAGACCTTATATTTGAACATTGAAAAGAAATGATAAGGGGGTCTTTTTAGCAATGAAGGATTTCTCGAGGCTGGATTATTAAGACTCCTTATTGATTCAGCAGCTCTATCATTAATCCATAGTAATAACATAATGGCACCTTATATATCTATCAATTGTCATAACCAGTTAAAACCAGCCCCATTGAATATAATGAAAGTCTCTGTTGATGCCAAAAAAATCCAAACTTTAAGAAAAATGATCGTAGGACCAAACGTTCCCACATCTTCTAACGAATATTTTAGAAATCAATGATATCTCACAACTCTTGGATGCCATTCGTAGCATACAACATTAACATGTGGATTATATCTGGAATTTTAAAGGAAATACTGAAGGAAATAATTCAGAAGAGATTGAATTACAACTTCAAAGAATTTGCTCTCAGAAACTTCAGGTCATTTTCGATTGTTGCATAGTCTCTCAATAAGGTGGTAATTTTGTTAAATTTGACTGTTGAGAGTTTGTTGGCAGGGATTGTGAAATGAAGTCGATTGATTTATTTGGATAAATTGACATTTAGATTCTGACGTAGGGACTTATCTGTATTTTGAACAGAGTTGAAAAAGGCCTAATGAAGATCATAATAGAAACTACAAGAGATAGTTTTCTTCGGAGCTTCGTTATCTACTTAATCGTATTCTAACTTTATTTAATTGTTTTTAGATTTAGGAGCCGGAGAGTCAGGATAGTCAGGATAGTCAGGAGGAAAAGAATAGAGAGAATACTCACCAAAGGTAATATGAAATTGAGGTAAGATTGACGAGAAAGCAAATTCTTTCACCCCTTTCATTTGGAAAATTTATCAGATGGGAAGAGCAGAAATGCTTGTTGCAATTTCATCAGCAATAGCTAAGTATATCGAAGATATTGGCTCATAATAGTCGTTTGAGTCGTTAGTAGAATCGCTCAACGATAAGCGATACAACCACTTTTCGGCGTATTTTCAATGCGATCTTTGTGTTAAGATAATTGCTGCGTGAGCTGCGAATTAAAACAAAGATAAACTCAGTTGATTTTTCAGTAATGAAAATGAGCCTAATTAATTAAGATCTCAAATCATTCGTAAACCTATAATTTATTAAAACAAAAAAATGGCAATTATTTTCGATTTAAGTTGGTTCCAGATCCTGTTTACCGTAATAGGACTGTTCGTGCTCAGGGTAGTTTGGAAGTATGTGAAACTGTGGATCTATCTCCAAAGTCTCAAGAAGAAAGGAGGAGTTGTCTACTTCAATCCTCCATTGGGACTTGGTAAAAAATTTGCAGATGATGAAAAGAATGGCGACGCCTACGCCTGGTTCAAGGAAACAGTCCAAACAAACCCTGATCTGAGGCTACTGGCTTCACATTTCGCAGATACACCATTCGTATTCATAGTAGATCCTGTGTTAATCAAAGCCTTCCTAACAGACACATCGAAAAGCGTCAAGGCTTCTATACTTAGTCCATTGAAGCTCATAATGCGAGAAGGTCTCCTCTTTTCTCATGGGAATCAATGGAAAAAGCACCGGAAATCGATCTCAACGATCTTCAGATACGATTTTATCACTTCCCAGTTCCCTACGATCGTCAAAACTGCTCGACACATCTTCACAAGAGAGATAGAGGCTCAAAAAGGCAAACACATTCACATACTCGATCTTTATCAGATGATCACAGGCGAGCTCGTCTTTCGTATATTCTTTGGAGAAGATCTTGAAGGCGCTGCAATAGACGGAGTACCACCGACCTCATATCTCGCGGAAATCCTTGAGCTTGGCGGCGTGATTTGCCGCTCGCCAGACAACATTCTTTTTGGTGAAAAAGGAGTAAAACTTGGTATTTCGAAAAGAAGTCGAGACTTTCTCCAAAAATCCAAAAGATTTGTGAACTTCTGCAAAGAAATGATCGCAAACAAGAAAAAGAAACTCGAGGAAGGAGGAGGAAAAGGAGGATCAGACCTTCTCACACTCATGCTTCAAGATCAAAAGCAAAACAAAGGAACTCCTGACGAGTTCACCGATGAAGAAATTCTTTACGAGTTCATCACCTTCTTCTTCGCTGGGATGGATACTACGGGTCACATGATAGCCATGGCGACTTATTTCTTAGCAAAGCAGAGCGAGGAAGTCCAAAGAGCTGTCATGAAGGAAGCCAATGAGCTGTCTCAGGCTGGAGTAGACATCACCAGTGAGTTGCTTAACAAGTGTGAGATCATTCATGCTTTTCTAAAGGAAACATTGAGATTGGCCTCACCTGCAATGTTCCTTCTCCCAAGAGAGGTGACAGAGGGACACAGCATCGAAGATCTGACTCTAATGAAAGGAACGATGGTGAACACAGCGTTTATTACCAACAACTACAACCCGCGGTTATATAATGATCCTTATAAGTTCAACATGAACCGTTGGATTCAGGGACACCCAGATTTCGATGAAGGAGTTAACAAAAACCCCTTCAATTTCACGCCATTCTCTGCAGGCCCAAGGAACTGCATTGGCCAGCACCTTGCGATCATTGAAGGAAAAATCATCTGGAGTATATTCTTATCAACTTATAACTTCACTATTCCTGCCAACTATGAAATGAAGTACAAGTTCGGGACGCTCTATGAGCCCAAAGATATCTTATATTTGGATATCGAAAAGAAAGAATAATGAGTAGGTTTCTCTAACAATTGAAGAATTTCTCAAGGTAATTTCATGAAGACTCCCATAAGAAATTCAACTATCTCTATTATTATTGACCTATATCTTAAAACCATAAAAAATTTATATCTGAGATATATCTTATCAAACCATATAAAAAACTGAAAGCAAAACCGGCTACTTTAAAAGAAAGTCCTCATTACTTGTGGAATGAACTCAAACTTTACAACTATGATCGTTTCAATTAATGAATTCCAACAAGAAATAAATGAGAGTCGAGTTAGAAAACTTGCTGATTACTGGGAGTCTATCTCATTCCTTCTAAAGGAAACAATTTTCTCTTCACCCATAGCCGCAAGTACCGTGACAATCAAAGCTTCTCCTTCTTCAAACGCGAACTTAAGGCTGTCTATCATCTAACATTTTTCTCAAATAAACTCTTTCAGTCTCACAAAGAACTTACGCTTGCAGAGGCCAAATCGTCAGGCAGTTTCAAATCTTCTCTAACCTTCCCTTCACCGTCGAGTAAAACAACTGGTTTATCGGAAGTTAAGCATAGAGTCACAAGGTTATAGTCTTTGCTTATGACCTTAGGAACCTCAGTGGTAGATGTATCAGGCACATTTATCGTTGTTTCGTATTTCTTGTCCGTGAATATGTCTAGTCCAGTAATGGTAACTTTGAAATGACCATCTTCGCCGCTCTGGACTGTTGTTATCTCTACAATCTGACTAAAGAGTCAGAAAGAATCTCCATGAAAGTCATTACCTTACAAGGTCTTCCTTCCAAGACCACATAATCATCTTTCTTCAGTTTTGTGACTTCTGTTGGGGAAGTAGCTGCATAATCAGGTTTAAGCTTTTCCAATGTTCCGTCTGTAGCACCGGAGTCGACCATTTTCTGTCGGGATTAATTTTACCCAGTTTAATGAAGGTTACTTAAAAATTAAAAAAAACTTATCGATTGGACCGAGAAACGAAATCGCAGAGTGCTTTGTCAGAACATGATTTAAAGCAGACAAAATTCAAATATAAGTACACTTTATCATAATATATCGTGCGCAGCTAGACATAAGATGTGTCCTTGAGATACTTTCCAATCGAGATCTGATATATTTATATGATAAAGTGCGATAATAAGTGAATAAATCAAGCTTTTTGAGAGTTTTTTCTATGCATAGTGGAGCTTACTTGCATGGTCTTCCTTTCAACATTACATAATTGTTTTTCTTGAGTTAGTTGGTTTGCATTCTCTTAGTTTGTGGGCTTCAGTGTCAATTTAAGCAAAAACTTTGTGAGCGACTAGATTTTGCGATTTTCTGAAATTCTGGTGTTAAAATCCACTTTTCTATCATAGTTATATAAAGAAAAGATCTTCTTTTTTTCCCTCAGTGATCCCCAGCAAGACATTTGATATATGGCAAAGAAAATAGGAGAAAATGTCATAAATGTGAATGTTAAAGAAACCTGCCTCCAAAACAATGCTTTTCCAAAGGAAATTTCAACCAAAGTTATCCAATATCATTATTTAATTCAGTATGCAATAATTGCATTCATTTAACACAAAGAGCTATCTAAACTATATATCTCCAATCGGCTTCATCCTTCTTATCTCTAAATGAGATAATTCTCTCTTCACCCATCGCAGAAATTACAGTCGCTATCAAATCACTTCCCGCATCAAGAGCCTCAATGAGATCCTTAACTATCTGATCAAAGCATTAAGATAGAATGAAATAATAAGACAACGAATTACATCTTTAAGATCTTTGAGGGATTCGCCTTCAGATAACTTCAAGTCATTTTTCACTGTTGCATCATCTCTCATTAATGTAATAGCACCTTCTGACTCTAGCGAGACGAGATCATAGTCTTTCGTTGTCACAATTGGAATATCGACAATTTCACTACTCCTGAACACATCTTCATATTTCTTGCCAGTGATAATGTCTCTTCCAAGTAAAAACACTCTGAAAGTGCCAGCCTTTGAAGGCTTCGAAATCTGTATCTCGAGAATCTAAAAGCCATTCAAAAAAATTATCATAAAGAAATTTACTTTACATGGTCTTTCTTTGAGCATTACGTAACCTGGTTTCTTGAGTTGTTGGACTTGCTCAGGGTAAGTTTGTGAAAGGATGCCTTCCATTTGAGCAACGACTTCATCGGATTCAAGAGATTCTACCATTTTCTAAGCCGTTTTGGTGTTAGCAGTACAATTCTATTCAATTTATATAAAAATAGAAAGATATTTATAATCAATTAATTTGTAGTTTTACTTTGATGAGGCTAATATTTTTGTTGGTGAGTCGTTTGTGATGTTTTGTTTGAGTATGACTTTTTGTGATGTGCTGAATGAAACCTCTGGTAGTGAGGCGAAGTTTTGGTTTTAAATTGACAACACTACTGCAGAGCTGAATTCAGAAATTAGTGTGGCTTCTGGAAATGAGCAGAAAATATGAATAGGTTCCCTTAAAATAGCATGTATCAGGGCAGCGATCATTGTAACTACCAATTTTCTCTTATCTTCAATACATCCAATGAGGTTTTCGGTGATCTGGTTAAAGATTATTGTTCTGTGAAGAAAATGTATATCATATCCAGTAATTGTGATTTTGATTCAGCAGACTTTTTTCCCAGAAAGCAACTCCCTCCTCTCCATAACCTAATAAACTAGTCTCAAATTGTTTTATTGAGATATTAAAACTTCCTTGCATCATGACATAGTGACTTTTTTTCAGAGTCGGACTTGCATTGGGTAGGTTCGATAGAAATCAAGCCACTGCTTTTCTAAATTTTTATCGAAGATAACAGCTTTTTCCATTTTCTGACGTGAGTCTTTTAAAATTATTTGGTCCAATTTAAAAGCCTCATTACAAATCCAATGTATTAACCCTCACTCAAAATGTTGTTCAGACAATATAACAATACCATTTTTTGGCTTTCAGGATCAGCCAATGCCCTGTCAATTGAAATTCTCAAACTTTTTACAGTAAAGCCCAACATCAATGTCAAAGAGATCCATTGGGAAAAATACGGCTTAAACAAATCTCATGTGAAAACTCTCCTGTATGTTTCATATAGTATTCATAGACTCTGATTCATAGCAACTGCTTCGTCAATGACGCAATCATAATTTGAAATTGACATCATACTAAGGCCAGTGATTCATCACATTCGTTATTTAAATATTCAATAAGATTTTTCCTTTCATATCCGAAAAATTCGAAACAACGAAGATGACTCTCAAAGTCTATATCGATTTCATGTCTCAGCCTTCTCGAGCTGTAGTCGCACTCCTCTACCACAACAACGTTCCCTTTGAACTCCACGAAACTCGTATCGCTGCTGGTGATCACAGAAAACCGGAATTTCTCAAAATAAATCCTGCGGGCCAGGTTCCTGCCATCGTTGATGACGACGTTGTCATTGCAGAAAGCCACGCTATTCTGCGCTATATCTGCAATTCAAAAAACGTCGCTGAGCATTGGTACCCTCAAGACTCTAAAATTCGAGCAAAATGCGATTATTATCTTGATTTCCACCACAGTTTCACAAGAAGGGCCGCTCGTCTATTCAGAGCAGGCTTCCGTGAACTGTTTCCTAAAGATAAATTCACTGATGAAGATATTCAAGCAGAGCAAAAAGCGTTAAAGCGCACGTTAACGTTCATTGAAAATATCTTTTTGAAGGAAAATAAATTCCTGATTCTTCCTGATAAGCCAACGATCGCGGATATCTCTGCTGTGTGCGAGTTAATTCAGCTCTACACGATAAAGTTTGATTTTACGCAGTATCCGAAGATCGATGCCTGGATGAAGAGAGTGCTTGAGCTCGAGGGAATGCAGAAGGCGCATAAAGTCTTCTACAAAGTCGGTGAGAAGCTCAAAGAAAGAGCAAAGCTATAGTAGCTCTATAATAATCATTCATTGATTGCTATATTTAATAAGGAGAGATAAAGAGAGATTTCTTAATTTAATGTGAGTCTTAATAGACAACGTAGATTCACATTCGTCCGAAAATGAGTCTTTGTGAACTTTGAGTGCTGAAATAAACAATAATAATACAATAAACTTCTTCTTGCACTTTTCCCACGGTTAATTACACTCAATCAATTGGCGCAGATTAACCTGCATATACTGCTAGGCTAAAGCTTGAAGGAATTGTGCATTTTGTAAAAACATTCGAATAATTTGTTGATTCCGACGCGCTCAGTTCACAAATTTGTTTAATTGATTTCTATGCACGATAGCAAGTGTGAAGGTTTGGTTTTTCATATTATCTAGCATCTAAATATTGTTTTGGGATTTTGATCTCAATCAGTGACTCTGTCGCAGCAACGGGAATTACGAAGCGCGTTCACAAAAAAACTTAATCTCGGTCAAATTCCATAGCCATTCCTCTGCAAATATCAGCAGAGGAAGAACTCTTCGCAGAAACTTACTTAAAGAGCTTTGATTGATTTTTTTGGTCTCAGAATAAAAACCGAGCAACTCCTTCAAATGTTGATAAAAACGTCTCTCTGTAGGACATTAACAGCCTATCACCTGCCAAATAGGACATCAAAATGCCTTTTCCACTACTTTCAATTCATGTAAATAGGAGAATTCTTCTTGAATAATAAGCTGCAAGGGGTAGTTAAATTAAATACATAGCAAATTAATTAATTTAAAGAAGCTATTTAACTCACTCCAAATGCATTCTTAGTGCTCTGGAACTTTTCCGTTTCAATTTCCTACCGAAGTCAATACGCATTTTGGAACGCTCTAATCGTCACCACGGCAGTTCAATCCAACAAACTTTCCATAAGCGTCAAAAACCCTTCCTTTTTGATATTCCTTTGGCGGAATAACTAATTTTATCTAAAAATAATTTAAGTCGTAACAAGGCAATCAAAATTCTAACTAAGTTCTGGGTATTTTTCTCTAATTAACCTTTCAAATTCCATTTTCGTCAAAATTTCTATAACCGTTTAAAATTGATTTCCAAAACAATCTAAGCTCCCAAAAAAATTCATTATAGAGATCAATTACTTAAATAACGTGCTCAATTTTCCTTAACTAACTCTCCAAGAAAAAGCACAAATTTCCATGAGACTATACAAACTGATCATCCGAACTTTCTGCAAACCTCCTCCCTCGATGAAAGGCGACTACCGCTACATTGAAAGGAAGTGTCTAAACGTATTAATACTATGTCAATTATGCTTAAGTTTCGCACCTGCAGTCATCTCTCTCTTCGTCAATATCAACTATAACCCAAAAAGACTGCTCCTTATCGCACCAATGTACGCAATGATGCTCATTTTAATGTGGTTTCGAGCCTATAGAATGCTTACTGGCTGCTTGATTATCTCGGGACTAATCGTCAAATATAATTACTGGACCTCGGTCGATCGAGGCATTGTATTTTCCAGCCCTTTCTTCGCCTTGATTTTCACAGCAACGTTAATCCCTTCGAAGCGGTTCCTTGCATTTGTTTACGTTCTGACCTTCTCAGTGTCGTATTTTTTCATCGAAGGCCGTTTCTGCGAATTTCTGCTCACCGCGCCGAGAGAGGAACTGGTGGACGTGTTCCAAAAATCCTTTACGTCTATGCTAATGATCTTTTCGATGTCATTCTGCCATCTGCTGGTCGGGAGATACATGCAAGAGAAAATCTGCGGGAAGCAACTCGCGCTGAAGACAACCGTTGCACTTCAGAACCAAGAGCTCCAGAAAATGAACCAGGACCTGACCAAGGCGCTTGAAAGCAGAGATAGCTTCATTCTGAGTTTTTCGCATGAAACGCGCAACCCATTGAACGGGATAATGGGAAATTTGCATTTGTTATCTGACGTCGAGGTTTGTCCGAAGGCAAAAATGTATCTCCAAAGAGCGAATATTTGTGCGAAAATCTTGAATAATATTCTCCTCACGATACTAGATTCGAGACGGACAGGCCAATCAGCTGTGGATATCATGCTTAAGCCGCAACAGATAGACATGGCGGTGTTTATTCAAGAAATATGGACGCTTTGTCGAGAAATCATCCGAACGAAAGCAATAACACCAATTCTTGAAGTTTCGCCGAGATTCCCTCGTTGGTTGGTATTTGACCCCGAGCGGATTACTCAAGTAGCGATGAATTTGGTTAGCAATGCGATGAAGTTTACTCAGAAGGGGTATATTCGACTATCCTTTGATTGGAAGCCGGAAAATGAAGGTGCTGTTGACCGAAGAAATGAGACGGTTTTTTTCACTTCCGTTGGAAATCAAAGAGGAAATGAAGGTGGAAAAGATTATAACTGTGGATATAACTCTGATTGGTTTCATAAACCGCGGCGGGAAGAGAAGGGTTCATTGGTTATTTCAGTTGAAGATACAGGCTGTGGGATCAAAAAGGAGCATCAAAAGATCATTTTTGAGAAATTTTCGCAAGTGACTGCTGACGCAGAATTAAAAAGCTTAGGCCTAGGCCTCGGGCTTTGGATCGTGAAAACTATAATTAAGCTCCATGGAGGCGAGATTACGCTAAAGAGCGAGGAGGGGGTCGGTAGCTGCTTTACCGGTACGATCGCCACCGTTGCTAACCCCTATGAAGGAGAGAAACGTAGCATGAAACAGCTTGAAAGCACAGAAAAGCCACACTTGGAATACAAACAATCGATGTTAAGGGCCCTCATCGTTGAAGATTCACCCATCAACCAGAAAATACACTCAGAGCTGTTGAAAAAATGCGGATTCACTCACATCGAGGTCGCTGCTGATGGCCAGGAAGGTGTTTCGCTATTCAAAAAGCGAGGGAAGAATTACTTTGATCTTGTTACAATGGATCTCGAGATGCCGGTAATGAAAGGGAAAAAGGCGATCACGCTTATGAGGGAATGGGAAACTGACATCGGAGCGCGTCCGACGAAAATCATCGTGATAAGCGGCAATGCTGTTGATAAAGAGGTCAATGAGTGTCTTGATCCTAAAGGCGATATCCGTGCTGACGCTTTTTTAACAAAACCATGCAGCTATAAAACCCTCACTGATACGTTATTAAAGCTAAAAGCTTCCCCAAACAGAAGCATAGAGGTTCGAGGGACGTCAGGCTCGATCGTGTCGATGGAGAAAAGACCAAAAATTCTACTCGCAGATGACGATTACTTTAATATTGATGTTCTGATCGCGTATGCCGAGAGGATGAATTTGAAGTATGTCGTGGCTAGAGATGGAGTTGAAGCGTATGATATATTTGAGGCCCAAGGCGAGTCGATCGATATGGTTCTTTTGGATTACAGTATGCCGGTGATGAAGGGACCGGAAGCATCTGAGAAAATCCGGAAGAAGATCTCGGGGAAGAGAAAGTGCCCGATCTATCTGCTGAGTGGGATGGACAGAGTAACGGATGAGGAAGCGAAGAAGTTTGATGGGATAATTCAAAAGCCATTAACTTTCGAAAAATTTGATGAGGTGGTTTCAGGAGCTTTATGGAGTAAGGAGTGATAAGGCCTAATAATCTTTGAGAATGTGATATCATAACTTGTAAACTAAGTAGATTTCTATCTCTACTAACTTTACTGTCCGAAGTTCAATGATAAAACTGTCATATGTGCAAAAAAGATTTATCAAAATATATTGAATCTCTCTTCTAATTCTAAATTCAGTAGCCAATGGAAACGAAATGATATTACTGCAGTTTGATTTATAGATAGGCATAATGCTTTCTTCTCGATAATTGTAGCTTTTTTCACAAAGACTTGGGAAATTGAAAATATCTTTGAATCTTTCATGAGAAAGTTATAAATAAAGGGATGCTCTTAAAATCTGGTTTAATGAGCAGGCGCTTATAACGGACCGATTACTCTCTAAAATTTTTACAAATTTGAGTCAACCAAATTGAAATAATGATATCTGTTCCTGTACCAAAACAATCAATATCATCTTATGGTTGCCTCTTTTTTGCCAAATCTCAAGGCAAACAAACTAATGCAGCCAAGAAAATATCGGATAGCAATATTCTCGAATAGAAGAGGCTACGCTAATTATCTTCGTGCGAGAGCGCTTCACAGTTAACTCTACCTGTTTTGTCGAATTTATTTTTTGCTTAATTTATCATCTAAGAGCTGACCGTTTATCCCTTTGATCTGTTCTTTTATCAGAACTCGAGTTTAGTTAACACAAATTTGTACGTTTCAGAGAAACCCGTTATTCCAGTTTATTAAGCTCACTTTGGATTTAAATGCTCTATGATCTTTGACCGATCTCATAATTAATAAAAAAACGAATGCACAGACTCGTATTTACTTTACTCTGCTCACTTTTCGTGATTTCTGCTCTCGGGAAATACGACGACGATAGCAGACTCTACGTCCATTTGATTCCTCACACTCATGATGACTTCGGATGGTTGAAAACCGTTGAAGAGTATTACTACGGCATCGCAGGCTCTGGCTTCCAAGATTTAACTGGAATACAGTACATCATCGAGGAAGTCTTAGGCGAACTCGCCGTTGACCCTGAAAAACGCTTTTCTTGGGTCGAGGTCGGCTATTTCTATCGCTACTGGATGCATCAGGACGCTTCAGTCCGAGAGAATGTGAAGAAACTCGCTCAAGAAGGAAGACTTGAATTTCTCAACGGAGGATGGGCCATGCATGATGAAGCCGTCGTTTACTATGAAGACATGATTGATAATATGGCTCTTGGCCAGAAGTTCCTCCACGACAATTTTGGAGTCGTTCCGACCATTGGGTGGCAAATTGACCCTTTCGGACACTCCTCAACCAACGCGGCCCTATTCTCCAAGATGGGAATCGATGCTTTTTGGATGGCAAGGATCGATCGTGAGGAAAAAGAGATCCGCAAAGCCCAACAAAACCTTGAGTTTATTTGGCAGCCAAGGACTTCCCAGGACGACGAGAACCAAGTCCTTGCGATCGTTACTGCCGAGCATTACGATTTCCCTGAAGAATTTTGCTTCGATTTGCATTGTATCCACCGCCAGCCCCCAGTCGTCGACGACGAGACGACTCATGAATACAACGTCGATATATATGCTTCACGCTTTGCGGATTATGTCAACAGCAAACTGGCGCCGTTCTACAAATATAACCATGTATTCTTCATGATGGGAGGCGATTTCGCTTTTGAAATTGCCTCTATGCCATTCGCCAACTTCGCGAAGATTAAAAACTACATTAACAAGCATGCAGATAAGTTCAACATGGAGGTGATGTACTCCACCCCGTCAGAGTACGTGGAAGCGGTACACTCAAAAGAGCTCAATTTAACTAAGAATCAAGCTGATTTTTTCCCTTATTCGGATGATTATGGACAATATTGGTCTGGATACTACTCAAGCAGAAATCGCCTTAAGAAACTCGTAAGGAACGCCGGCAAGGAGCTGCAAAACGTGAGAAGGTTGTTCACGTATTCGCTTTGGAGAGGCGAGGTATTCGATCAGGCTGAGTTAGACTCCATCTGGAAAGGGCTCGACCTTATGGAACGTAAGCAGGCGGAGCTGCAGCATCATGACGCTGTTACTGGAACTTCAAAACAGCATGTTGCGGATGATTACGCGAATGTTCTCAGTCATGCAAGAGGAAATTTACATGAGGTATATAATATCTAATACAACGAAAGTCCTTTAATATGATTATTGTGTGCTCTCTAGAAAGCGACGAAACTAATTTTACAGAAAGATTTCCGAAAGTTAATAAATTCAGATGCTGACCTCAATTTCCGCGTTTGCTGGCTAGATGAGGTCAGCCAAGACAACTGCAACTCTAGTGCATGGTTCTCAGACAAGTCGTCGGTTGTTGTCGCCGTTTTCAATCCAACGGAGACCAAATCCAAAGCTGTTGCGTTGTCTGTACCTAACGCTAACTTCAGAGGTAATATTCTTTCAAATTCATTGAATTTGTTAACATATTTGTTGGCTTGTAGTCACAACCCTTTCCGGGAAAGACATCAACGCTGAAGCCATTTGCATCGACCATCAAAACATCGGTTGTACTCTCTACCTCAAAGACGTGTTTGAGGGCCAAACCACTCAATATTACGTGCTCGAACCCGATGCTAAAGCAGATTTGGCATTGAATAAGGCCTCTTTGTTCCAAACTAGACCGACAGAAGACATTCCCATTGCTGACGGGCAGTATCTCCAGGTACCTCTATCATCCATGGGAAGCTCAGTCTTATTATGACGTAGTTAACAAAATCAATGAATGAGTTCAAAACCATTATCGATGGCGCTGAAACAAGTTGGAATGTAAACTACAAGTATTACCATCCAAGCACCGATACTACCCGGAAGAAAGTGTCCGGAGTCTATTTATTCAGTCCAAAAGAAACCTCTCACAAGCTTTTAGAAAGCTACAGCTCTCCAAGTACTTGCGAGGTTTTCATTGGGGATATCGTCGTGCAAGTTTTGATCAATTGGTCAGACCAGGTTTTCACGAAACTAACCATTTTCAATGACGTTTCCAACGTCAAAATCGAGACATTGATCACAAAACCTCCTTCGCGAAAGGGAGAAGAGATTGTACTGATCGTTGACACAGACATTAAAAACAGCGGTACGTTCTACACCGACTCCAACGGTATGGAGATGCACAAAAGAGAGCTGAACAAGAGAGAGAACTGGCGATGGTCAGCTGATGAACAGATATCAGGAAACTACTACCCGATCACCTCAGCGATGTACGTCGAAGACCTTAAGACTCAGAAACGAGCGACGTAATTACCAGCTTTTAGGAAATATTTATTTAACAAATTAAATTTTCTATTTCTAGATTGCTTGTTGATCGTGCGGTTGGAGGTTCATCACTGGAAGAAGGACAGCTTGAGATCATGCTCGATCGAAGATATCTTCTTGATGACGGCAAAGGCATAGGAGAGACTGTTGACGAGCGTAACCCTAATTAATGTGAGCTCTTGCCTGACTTATTAATTGATAGCCCACAAGCTCTGCTGGCACTCAACGAATTTATTGATAACTGTTCCTGATTCGAAAAAAGGCCATTATTACCGCTCTGTGCAATACGAACTGGATCAGCCAAACCTGGTGCTCGCTGCTCCTGCGAAAGGAATCGACCTCAATTTCGTTGGTTCTGAGGATGCAACGGTAGACGGCGGTCTTTTCAAAATTCCTCCAAATGTGAAAGTCCTTCCTTGGCCAATAAGCGAAAGAAAGTTCATTGTTCGGTTCCATAATATGAACGATAAAGACGCCGTGAAGATCGATTTGAAGGAATTTTTTGAGAAGCTGTCCAACGCAAAACTGACTGAAATGACTGTAACTGGAGTTCAAGAGCTAAAGGCAATGCTGGAGAAGAAATTGGACTGGACTTATAACCGAGACAGCTGGTTAAAAAACTTGAACACGGATTATTTAGACAGTAATTAGTTCATGTTTTAAGATGCTTAACCCTTTTTGATGATAGAAGACGAGATTAACTTAAGAGGACAGGAAATAAGGACCTTCCAGCTCGAGTTTGAGGGAGAGCGATCGGCGGAAAGCGCGTTTCTCCAATTAGGTGTAACGAGTCAAAAAAGGAATAAAAGAGCAAGGTGTAAAGATCTGAAATGTGCTCGTCGATCGGTCTAGATTGTATAATACTTCAATTTGAGTGAGTTTCATTGTAACTAATCTATATATGAAAATTCAAGCGTATACATCATTTCGTATCTGAAAATTTTATTTAACAGGCATCAAGTACATCGATTTTCATTCAATATCTCGATTCAAGTCCATTTAACTTCAATTGTGTCTTTATCAGTCTCCAGGATCTGATATTTCTGTTTAGCAGTGGAATATTTCATATCTGATGTTAGTTTTCACTATTAAGTGGGCTCGTTTGCTACGAGCTGCGAAACATTGGTAAAATTACATCAACATCTGAGATTCGCTTGGTAAAAAACCATCGAATAGAGAAATACTCATATTATAGCAAAGCTTTGAAAACTACCAATGATAATTAAAAGTTTTTCGTTGATGTACTCCCATTCGCACACCTCTTAAAAGTTATGTAAATTCGAACGAGCTTAGGATCGTTCTATTAATTAAAGCGATCAAAGAAATTTTCTTTATATCATCCTCAGCTTAAAATAAGTTTAAGTGAAGCCCACAGAACATATCCAGAAATGGTCTCAAACTTAAAGGAAGTCCCTATTTCTATCACTCCGAAACTCAAAACCACTTATACTGATTTCGCTGAAGTCACTTGCAGTTATACCCACGCTGGAAGCGGTTGCAATAGCCACCATTACTTTAAGATATACCAAGCAAAGTGTCGATCTAATGAAGAGATTCATATGATTCACATCCTAGATAATGAGTCAGAGCACTTCAAGGAAGACCCTAACCACGCGACGACCCTCTTCATTCAAGAAATGCTGCATATTTGTAGCCACATCGACAGAAATCTCATTGTAATGGAAAATTCCGAGTGTTGCGACCAAAAACTCGTCTTTGTAACGAAAAAACTGCCGCCTACAAAGCACCAGGCCTCTCAGCCGTCAGAGCCGGCCAAGACGAAGGATGTGACCGAGACAATCAAGCAGGACCTCAAAAATGAGCTAGAAAAAATGAGAATGAGCGTCGAATGTATGCAGTTGAAATCCCAAGGGTTATTGAACCAAATCTCATGTGCTCAAGCAGCCACGTGCATTATTCATAACATCCACAATGAATGCCTGCAGACTCACCACCAAATCTGCTCACAAACCTTTAATAAGAACACCAATCAAGAGAAATCGATCTCTAAGGACGATTTAATTGAAGCATCAGTGATACTCGAGGAAATGATGAAGTTTGGGGTATCTATATTGGAATTTATAGAAGCCGAAAAACAAAAGTTAAGCCAGCTCTGCCAGATTCAGGATATAATCACCGCCATAAGCAACCTGCAGCTCGAGAAGCAACTTCAGGAACCTGTATTGAAGGAATTATTGTTGAAAAGACCAAACAGCGAGCAGTTTTCGCCCTTAAGAGACGGAGAATCAACATCTAAGGTAAAGAGAAGCAATTCCTACCAAAAGGGAGATACCATTTCCAATAATGTTGCAAACGTAGTGATAAATAGTCTTAGAAGCGAGGTCACAGGTAAGCAATAGTTCTCCTGTTTCATTTTCCAAAACTACTCAACCCCCAAGATCCTGCTAGTAAAGATCAGAAAATCGCTTGGTGCTCGTGGCAGACAAATGCCATTTCGATCTACGATATCAATGCTAATAAGCTTCTTGAGCCATTCCAGGGCTATAAACTGAAGAAAGGTGCATTATTCTCAGTTAATCCGGTATTAATAGTATTCCTACAGGCAAATATACGTATTTGCAACATGTCACAGGGACCGAGTATCTCATCTCTGTGCATCATAACACTTCTTCGAACGAGGCCGGGTTCGAGGTCTTATCGACTGAGTATAAGAAGCGAAAGCCTGTTTTTACATATGATGAGGTTACAGGGCAAAGTAAGTAGCGATTTCATTTCTACTTTAATATTCTTTACAGACAACGTAGGAGCTGGTGATGTTTCTTTTAACTCCCTGAGAGGGTTCGCAGCGGTTTTGCCGATCCAAAACGTCGCGGAGTACCATTTACTCGACTGCTCGGATTTCAAGATACTTAAGCGAGCTAAATGGCAATCGAAGCATGCAGGTACTGACTGTCGAATAAATACGAATGAGTATTAATCGTTGATAGGACATATCACGAGTATCGACCTCAATCCAGAAGGAACGAGGATCGTGGCGATGGATTATAGAGGGAGAGTGGTAGTATCTGATGTGAATTCCTGCAGAAGGCAAATTTGCTTTGAGACCGACCAGGAGGAGCAACGTAAGAGAGTACCCTGCTTTCTTATCTGAAAATACGGTTTTTCATTCAAGTGCAATACAGTCGTTGTCGTTGGAGCCCGCAGATGGACAGTCCGATCATCGCCCTCAAATACAAGGAGAAATGTCTGAATTTGTTTGATACGCAGAATAAAGTGTTGATTTGGAAACACCCTCTCGAATTGGATGGAGGTAAGGGGAAACTCATTGGCTGCTAACCTAAACATTTCACAAAAAGATCCTTATTCTGTTGAATGGAGAAACGATGCTAATCTTATTGCGTGTGCAGGTTACAATACGGCTAAAGTCTTTGATATACGAAGCCAAAAGCCTGTGAGGATATTCCAGCAGCTTCATACATGTAAAAAAAGGGTTTTGTGCTGAGTTAAAACCGTAATTTTTTCTTAGGTTGGATAAATTGCATCAAATGGAGTCTCGACGGCTCGTTAATAGCAACAGCTTCCTCCGATAAAACGGTTAAACTTATCGATTTTGTCTCAAGTATGGTGCTATATGAAGGAAAAACGGCTGATGGGCGTAAATTATCTGCTAACTCATGACTTTTGACTAACCTGTTCATCTTCTGAACAATAGAAGGCGCATATTCAGTTTGCTTTATGGAATGAATTTAACGGGAGAATTAACTCGGATATGCCGAATGATCAAAGCTGTTGCAATAATTCTGCTAGCCAATAGCTGCTAATTTAAGGGACTCTAACAATCGTTGAGTGAAATTGTAAAATGTCAGATAATTACTTGCTTTTTTTTTATTTACCAGAGAACATCTATTTATATTGATGCGGTTAGTTTGTTATAAAACAGGCTTCATTATGCATTTAACTACCATGAAATCTTGGCTCTATTAGACTCGAGAAATTAAATCGCTTTTTTTATTTACACTCTTCTGTAAATACTCGAACCAAAACACTCAAAGCACAATACAATTCAATAGTCCAGCTGCAATTATCGAAATTATCTTGCTTCTAAATCAATAGTCAAATCATATACATACTGATGACCATATAAAAAAGAAGGTACCAAAAAACATACTGGACATCACTTATTGAGTAATATATTAAGTATGGTCAACCTCACCGAGTCATTGTTACCTAAATAATTAGAATTAACAGCGCTAACTACTTTGTAAAGGATTTCCTTATTCACTATTCATCAGACTCCCTTGTGGCTAATTTTTCTCTACCTGCATCCTCGTTCTTTTCACCCTCAGAATCTTTTTCTCATCCGTGATCGAGCTCATTGACCCAAACACGATTTTGAGCGTCGCGTTTCGGAAAAGCTCTAAGCACCCATCCAGCGCGTCGAAAATCTTCAAAGGATTTGCCAAGAAGTTGCTCATGTCGGTCTTGTCATTGAAAAGCTTGTTTACGTTGAGCAGTTTCAATTCCAGCAGTGCAAGCGGGTGTTCATCTTGCGCCATGAGGTCAAGCAGATGCTCTCCTTCGCTCTCTCCAACACATCCTGCGATAATTATCAGCCTTTCGAAGCTCTCTAGCTTGCTTATCGCTTCAGCCATTTTCTTTAAGAACTGACAACCGAAAAATCTTCCTTCAAATTTCAACTGGAACGTCTTTAAAGATTTGAGCTTTTCCATATGCTCAACGAGGATTTTTATCGGCTTTGGTGTCTTATCCAGCAGTTGAGTGCTATGGAGCGGCTCCTGGTTCCTAATTTCAGGAAAGCTGATGTCTAGCTCCAGCAGCGAGCCCAAGTTCTTCAACGCGTTAAGCCAGCTGTTGCAATGATGAGGAAGCACGCCCAATGTATGGAGAATATCAAGTTTGAGTCTGCGAAGATTCGGGCAGTAATTCGATAGACGATCCAGGTCGCCTAGGAGGCTCGTCGCGTTAAAGTCGATGGTGAGATCAACCTTGATGTAAATGTCGGCCACGTCGATTTTATTAACGTAGAATTTTTGGAGAAGCCGGTTGTATTTCGGCAGTTTCGAGCCAAATTTGCTCAGACAGTAACTGCCGCCTTCTTGCTCAAAGGCCAACACAATCTCGCTTTGGAAGTAAAATTCGAACGAGATTTCAAAGTATGCGCTGATGCCCTTGCTCCGATTCTTCGGGAGCAATTGGATCGCGTTATGCAAGTCAGTGTCTTCCTCGAATTTCAGTTTCATCGTAAGGTTATCCGCCGTCGTAAACGGCTCAGCCTTTGCTAGCTGCGACAAGTAGTCGGTAAAATCCGAGCTAGGTTTCACAAAGAAAAGGTCTAATTTCTTTAGCTGCGTCAGCACTGAGATGGTCTTCGTAAAGAGGCCAAATTCTTGAAAACATCCGGTGGATCCTTCGATGACTAAACACAACGATTCAAGCGTTATAAACTTCGCGACGGCTGAGCAAAGCCTTTGAAATTTCTCCTTATTGACGATCCTATCTCTCTCATCAAGGTCTAAAAGCTCTCGCGCGTACTTCCCTGAATGGCAGAAGTCAAGCGCAAGAATGCGGATGTTCCTCATTTTGCTAAGTACTCGGTCTGAGAGGGTTATCCCCTTAAAAATGGTAACAAATTCCAGGATGCTTTTCACATCTTCAACGCTTGGTGTCACACTCATGGGATTTTTGCTTTCTGTGCCAATGGGTTTGGAGTTAGAATACGATAATCTAACGAACTGTCCTCCTCGAATGGATAAATCATCGCACTTTAGCGTGGCATAGATGAGAGTCTTTCGAAAAAGCCAACGGAGTTGAGGCACTTTGAGAATATTGGTGTAAGGCGCGGAAGGCGCGTCAGGAAAATTAAGAGCGGCTCGTTTTAAATATTTCGAGATTTTGTTCATTCGCGAAATCACCTTCATTATCTCAAGGTTAGTGGCTGAGTTATCGAATTGAACTTCCTGGCATCTCTGCAATGCATACGGCGGAATGATCTTTCGAGCTTTCCGCACGATATTTGAAGGAGCTCTGATGGCGATGTGTGTGTTTCGGCTGCTGAAGACCCATTCGGATTTTTTAACAGGCCGTGGGTTGTTGCGCAAACGCAGGAGAAAGTCAATAATATGTTCTTTTAGTTCGATGAAAACAGAGCGGGGTCGAAGGTGACTGTAACTGCACGGGACTTCTCTCAATTCGATCTTGTTCCAATGCCTCACGTGCTTGCTGCGTCTTGTTATCTGAGAGCGGATTCGATCGTTTGCTACAGTGTCAATTGCGGTCTGCATTTTTAATTTATTTTACTTCTAATTAGAGCAGAGGAACCGATAGATTGATTCGAGGGAACACCTAACAATACATCAGAAATGCTGATGCCGCTTCTAATGAACTGTTTAAATTAACTAGAACTACCATGAGGGAGGCCATCTCTGGACTAGGATGACCCCAAATCAGGTTAGTCGCTTTGAAAAAATTGATGAAAAACTTCAATTAAAGTGAAAATAAAGCCACATCAACGTTCATTATGTCGTTGGGCTTGGGCTGACTCTTGCAGTGTCGCTTATGAGGGAAGCACAAGCTGTTCATTAGTTTGAGGGGCCTGTTGCCTTTGTGGGGTTTATGTTAACAGATAGGAGGGTTTATTCTCTTTTTTTATGAAATAAGGCTCTTGCATGGGTTCATCTTATAGTTTTGAGAATAAGTGAGAACATATATGACCACCATAGCAAGATACTTAGATATGTACCTTTTTTTATATTCCTACTGTCGGTTCTCATGTCAATTCAAGGGTACTTTCATAGGGCATAAATAGGCGAAACAAAAGCCGAAAATTCGAGGGAAAATTAGAAATTGTAGGCTGTCAGTGACTTGAAGAGAAGGTATGAAGGGTTATACTTGTGAATTAACTTGGCTATCGACACATCAACCTCAAAATGAGAGGATAATTCCAAGCACATCAAGTAACTTTGCAGTCAATTATCTCTGTATCAATAGATCCTAGCGCTATTCTCCCCCTTGATACTCGCTGAAATCGAAGTAAGCTCCCTTGATGATGAGTTTTTGTATGAAGAACCACAAATAAAGCATGCTGCTAAATGACCCTAAAGAGGAGTTCTTACTAGTTTATTACATTGGAATTGATTGATGATGAGTATAGCGTCTTGGAGACCTACAATTTTACTGAATTCAAACAAACACATAGCTAATGCTTGCGAAAACTTCATCTAAATTTCAGTTTTCTAAGGGTGGCTATCAATAACTCTCATACGTTCAACTGCGCACCAATTCAGATTGGAGCTAACAAATTCAACTGCTAACAGATAGATAACAGATAGTTTTTTCGAATCTCACTTTTCTCTCAGCCTCTGCGAAGTATCCCCGCAGCGATTAAATTATTCATTTAAAATATTCCAAAAATTATTTTCAGCACTGGTAAATTTTTTACAGATCAAAAGCCTTAGCAAAAGTCATCCAATAAAGGATTCAACTACACCAAAAAACTTAAGCTTAAGTTTCTTCTCTTACAAGTAAGGAGATGCAGGGCAACTTGGTTTTCAATGTAAGCACAATTCGAAAAGCAACTATCATTTCTTTGTTACTAAGAGCCATGTTAGAGACTCTATTTTTAATTATCAGAATGAACCCATCCAGCGTGAAGGTACAAGATTAGGGTTAAGACCTCATCAGCGGTACAAAAGGAGTGATTTTTATTAAGTTCAAGGTGTTTTGAATTCTAAAAATGTGTTCCAGAAAAATAGGCAAAATCTGTGTTCATTAAATAGAATATAATCGAGTTCAAACCAGTTCCTAATGCTTCATTTAGAACTATCACTTAATAAAATCTCAAACAATAATTGTTATCAACGCTTCAAAATACGTATATTTCATGATTCTGCTAATTCGTTCTCTTTAATCGAAAGGGTTCTACTCAACAAAATGCCATTTTAAGACTTTTTCTCACTTCCTCCTTCCGATGCGTCTTTTGACTGCTCCAACTGGAACAAACTGTTTGCTCCTGTATTACACCTTGGGAAAGTTGGTCTGGTTTCCTGCAAGTACCCCCATTCTTTAAAAAAATTAAATTAATATCAGCCAGTCAAATTTAAGTTCGCTGGCAGTTTGCAACTAATGAACTTCTTTGAAAAATCTTCAGTGATCAAGACGGAATATATCGCGAGATTTTATTCTTTGAATAATTCCGAAACAAATTGGTATATAAATTAGCATTCAGACGCCAACAGACCCGAATGTCGAACCTCTATCAGCTCTCCTTGTTTAACAAGATCTTACTTTTGAACAACCGGCCCCAGCAGCTCAGCTACCAACCCGCCCCTCAGCCAGGCCCTTTGCAAATTACAACAGCAATGCACCCAACTATGATTCCTACATTTCAAATTCAAAATCACAGGTTTGCAACCCAAAACACGCTGATTCCTATGCATAATGGGCTCACATCAATTCGCGCCGGCGCTACGGGCAAGCATTCTTGCACAATCCGGCCTCCGACACTGGGCCCAACGCCAATGCACGTTGCTAACCAGAGCATCCCGACGAATTTCATCAATTTCAATGTGATAACCCCTCCGCAGCAAGTAAATACCTCATCTTAGCTCAAAACTAAAGCAAATTCCGTTCAGGTTATTGAAGAATTTCCTCATGACCTCTCCAGAGAGGCACTGATGCCATCTCTGAATCTCAACAGCAAGAAAATAAACAAACAGACACTGATTGAAATCCCAAAAAAGAAGAAGAAGGCGCCAGCAGCAAAGAAAATCGTATTTTTGCCCAAGAAAAAGAAATCAAGGAAATTTGCCTCACAAGTCGTGAGAGCTTTCAAATGTACAGCAATCGGTTGCACCAAAGCCTATGGGTATAATTCTCCTCTTATTACAAAGGCTGATTATTAACGCTTAGATGTGAAAACTCGCTTAAAGTACACGTAAAAAACAAACATAAAACCGAGGACTTTCCAAAAGGCGACGATGAAGTTACGTTAAAAACAGAAGACAATTCTCCTAATTAAACATGATAAAGTTTTATCGAGAAAGCTTTTTTTATTTTACGTCTTCTACTGATTTTTAAAAATAAATGTTCATTTTTGTGTTTCCTTTCATTGAATTTCTTTTTCAGTGGAAATCCAATATTAGTACCAAAGCAATTTTTTCCTTATGATTTTTTTATGTGTATGATTCCAATAGTAAACTGATTTCATTTGTATTTATTTAAACTGTATTTAATGAAATGAAGATTTGCTTTTGCGCTTCAAAATGCGAATATCCTAACAGAAAAACCAAGTTTAAATGAACATACTGGTAATTGGACAGATAATCGCTGGAAAAAAAGAGAATGCAAGCAAAAAAAATCAAGATAAAAGCAATTAAATAACTAGTAATGAAAATGCATTCAAAACCTATTGGATATGTATTAAAGAAAGATTTCAAACGAGAAAAAAGACGGTAATTTATATAATCTCAAAAGAATTAAACCCAAGGTGCCGTTACTGACCCTCTTGAGTTCAATTCTCACTTTTTATCGAGTCCCAGCTTCGTTTTTATTCCATTGACGCTTATTATCGTTTTCAGCAAAGCTCCCACAGGATTGCAGTCCTCAAAAGGCGGGTCTTCTGCAACTATGGACTTCGCTTGAGCTCCCTTTTTAGCGAAATCCAGCGATCGAGATGAAGCTCCCGAGCGAAGGGCTGTGACCTCTAAGTAGGCTTTAAGCGACGGGATCAATTCATCGAGCTGGCGGTCTGAGGTCTCTCCTTCATAAGAGTCCACATACATGATATCGTTGGATTCCAAGCCAAAAGAAGGTTCGCCTCCAATCTAACAAACCAATTTTAAATACAAAATAATTACACAATTGCTGATTTACTGTGATGAGCACGCTCCGATTCGGTCTATATCCTATCACACGCTGCAAGAACTTGCGTCCAGCGTCATTTGCTCGAGAAAGCTGATGAAAATCTCCAGTGCAGATCTTTTTTACATATTGATTGATATTCCATTGCATCAGCATATCGCATACAAACTAAGACAGGCTTCAGACTAAGGAGATTCCTTGGCATTACCTCTTCCTTTAAATTTGAGATTATCATGATCTGAAAATTTTTTGAGACTTTTTCGAAAAATGATTGAGTCCCGGGTCGCATGTGAAACAGGCAGCCGCTCTCAGCGCTCGTTAATTTCTATATTTTCCATTATGAGACGCCGGAGCGAAGTCGAATAAAGTACCTGATTTAAAGTTAAATTGAACCCGTAGAGCACATGTTCGAACAAAATGATCAGTTTCTGATGAGGTTCGTTGAGGGTTGGTTGTTTTTTGAGTTTAAAATGCCACTGACCGTGGGATTCTGAGCCCCTTAAGGTCTGGCATTCGGAATTGTGCTTTGGAAGTGTGTCTAAGGTTCCAAACGAAGGCAGGTCTCCAACTTCTGAGAATCTAATGAAGGTAGGTGAGGCTCAGCAAATCCTATACAAAGGAATGCTTACCGAGGGGTTTGTAAGGAATCCAGTTCAGAGAGAAACATGTTCATGAAGATTAAGAATATTTTTATTATAGCTCCTCGATCTCGGCGGTCGAGATTTATAAATAGATAGATTCCAGTATTAACTGGAATTACTCAAGATTAAAAAAATTAAAGCGCGCTATTATTTTCACAGATTATGAACTTCGTGGGTATATACTATCAATTAATTTCTAAAAGAACCCTGAAATGCTTTTCATGAAAACCTAATTTGATAAACCAGAAACCGTGGTTTGCTGAGCCTAGCGGTGTCCTCCACTTCCCGAATTACGAAACCTTCTTGAAGGCAGATACCGCAGTATTTCATTTCCTGCCTAAGAGTTTTTCCATTAAATTCTGATGAAACTTGTTTTTAATGAAGTAAAAATAGAATTGATGATTTATTATACGTTTCAATCAGAAGGCCAAAATCTTATTGAATATTGAAAATCCCCGATAACTTTGGCCGTCTTGACAAGTTCTTCGGAGGATCTGTTGAATGAGCGAAGTTAGAGCACATTCAAAGTCGAATTTTGTGATTAAAGGGTTCTTATATTGGAATGTAAAACCTTTATATCTGGTATAGCCAGGAAAATTAAGCTAGTCAGTAGCTCCCTGGCTTCATGAACGAAATTGGAACCTATAGAAACTGATAATAGCAATAGTGATAGTGATTTCACTCTATTGTTTTTTCATAAAAATGGCTTAATTTTCTTGTAGATTCAGTTATTCAGTGGCGTGTTTCAAATCAAAAGTAAAGCCAGTTGGTGATAAGGAGAAAACCTCACATCTACTACCTTACCTATATATAGCATCACTACATGCCAAAGAACCCACCGAATGGAGCCATGAGTCAATAGCCAATCACTCCAGCTGGAATGAGGACCCATGGATCACGTTAATTAAGAATCTTATAAGCGATTAGCAGGAGCTTCGGTTTCGAGTAATATTACCATTCGTTAAATCTGAAAAAACTCTTTCACCCTGAAAAGAAAATCTAATGACGCGGAATCGGTTTACAGAAATCCAATGGTCTCCTAATTGCAAACTAACTCTCTGCAAGACGCAGAAAAAGAGAGGGCTATGAGTGCCAAAAGAGTCATTTCAAACTTAAAATATCCTGAATCTATCATTTCATTCTTGGGTTTCTTTTCTTCTAAGGAAGCAACTTACTCGATAATATTTAAGGAAAGCAATTTAAATGACTATCTATATTCACGACACACTACGAAAAACTTATTCACAAAGCCAAGGAAGCAGAAAGAGGCGGCTCCTTGTGGAATGAGAAAAAAGATTGTCCGAAACTTCACATAAAAAAGGCATTATTTACTGAAAAGGGTGTAAGCTATCTTAAATAATTAAACCAGTTAAAAGCAGTGAATTGGAGAGGCAGAGTTTATTATTAGATTTCCTGATAACTGGCTATTGATTATAGTCAATTACCGAAAGATTTGCGAAACCAGTAACATATTAAATTAAATTTAGACTAAAAACCCAACTCGGCAACGTGTTGTTGAGGACATAAAATTACTTTCAACTCTCCGCATGAAAACGTTCGAAATTAAGAGCTATCACTTCCAAAGCCGAACTCTTCGACAAAGCGATTAATTTCCTTAGGTCAAAATTCCATTATTCACAGGATTAATGGAATCTGAATGAAGCTCATCGGAAGCCAATTAGCGACTACCATCTAGATCAAATGAAAAGTTGACCCAAACTCCTTGTAGGAAACGAAATTTATTTGGTATCAACTACAATTCCTCTGTACCGGGCTAAGGATGGTCTATTATTATTAGAACTCGATAAATCATCATATCTAAGAAGTTCTTCTACCAGATTTTGATATAAGTACAATTAACAATCTCTGCTCTTTAGGAGATATATTTGGCTCTATTAAGGCCCAAGTAACCTGGCTCCTATTAGATTATCAGCATAGAGTAGTGCTAAAAAATGTTGATCGAACTTGAAATACGGAAGTTCGCCATTTCTGAACATATATGGGCAATATCACAGCGTTTCTCTTTTCTTTCGGGTTGGTGAATTAATAAAGAGGCTCTATCCTTAAAAAAGTATTTACTTGGCTTCAGGGAAGCTGTATTTCAAGCAGAAAATGCTCAAATTCAAACTCAATCCTAGCCTAATTCTCATTAAATATGATAAAACACGAAGACCTCCTGTGCGCAACCCACATGTCTATACTAGTAGTCCAAGAATATATAAAAAAATTTCTTCCTA
>ENA-UOTZ01000128-UOTZ01000128.1-compost-metagenome-genome-assembly--contig:-NODE-128-length-58106-cov-7.461356_pt1 | contig 58106 bp, 50 predicted proteins | sample MGYA00238144_ERZ746983 | MGnify/ENA primary metagenome ERZ746983 (study PRJEB28759, sample SAMN06268863) | compost metagenome | isolation source: single cell | place: USA: California, Emeryville, Joint...
ATATCTAATAGAAATATCAGGCGTATATATATATCTTTCTAAATGCGTGTCGTGTCAGAACTTTAATTGACAGAATTGAAAAAATTAGTACTTAGAGTTTGATCATTTCAAAATCAAAAGTCCAGTGTAGTGTCTCTTTTTTTTAAAAAATAATATGTTATTTCAGGTAGAATGTTAAAACACACAGTAGCATTTTTTATTTATTTAGCATCCCAACTATTATACATTGAATTAAAGTTAGCAGGATGTAAGTTATTAAACACTTTTCCTGGGGTTGCTTCATTTGCGTCATCCTCAGAGTTATCCTATTATAATAATGTTAGGACATATTTGACAAAAATAAGATTCACATCAATTGAGTAGTCATTTAGGCTCAGATTCGCTGTGAATCTCTCTATGAGTCCTCTCATTAAATCTTCAATGCCCTCATTTCCTTGATTAATAATCATCTTTCCTGTATGATGATCCCAACCAGCAGTTGAATCTTTTTTCTCATAATCCACACTCTCAACATCCTATTAACAATTTCGATACCATTGGTATTCCAAAGGCAAAAACTAAAAAATTTACTCTCATCTCACTCCGCTTCCTCCACTCCATTTCTGCTTTTCTCGCTCTTCTCTTCCGCATAAACCGCTGGATTTTTATCGCTGCCTCATCCTCATCGAAAGCTGGAAGAAGACTCTTCACAAAAAGTTGCGTGTGCTTGTCATCAGCTTGTTCGAATGTTTTCCCTACTCTTTCATTCTAACAAAAAATATACTATCAAAACACTCGCTTTTATAACTTTCAATTACCATATAGAGCGTCAATTCATTTTTGAAAACTCTCGTTAAGAGCATCTCAATCAAATTATGCAAATCATCGTTGGTCCTTTGGCTTTGCTTCCTGTCGAGATTATTCAAATTCCAATTGGAAAAGAAATAAATTACCATTTATAGCTAAGGAACAGAGTGGCATTGTAAGAAGTCACAAAAATCTCGCTCAGGCGGATCACCAGGTCTTTATGACTAAGCAGCTGATCCTGAAATCCTTTGTTTATTTGTAGCACCTTCTGTAGCAGACTCGTATTGCATTCGATGTAATGCTGTTGTCTGTCTTCAGCCTCCTTGTTGAACTGTGAGCGGTCTCTCTCGCGGTATCTCGCCATGTAAATCTGTGAGATCGGCGCTGATGATATGATCTCCGCTTCGTTCCTGCAAATAGAAAGGAAAATAATGTATTGTTCGATAGGATATGGGCTTACTGGAACGAAAAGCCTTTCAGCACGTTCTTACGGCGAAGCCATTTCACAATATCCTCCTGTATATTCGCTAAAAACTTCTGGCGTTCTAACCGCTGCTTTGAATTAGATGGGCTATGGCCCGTCGCCATGAAGATTTCATTCGGATTCCAAGAGTTATGATGTTGCCCGTGACCAGCTAGCAAACCTGTGAAATATCGCGTAAAAGCGTCTTCGTTGTAATTTTTGAATTTCATTGAAGGGTGATTCAGTGTCGATACGAACTTTTGGAATGAAGCTGTACCAACACTCTCTTCTTGAATATGAGTCAAAATATTCAACCACTCACGAGCTGCTGAAGTTGCATCGGATAGCGCGTCTTTCTGAATTTTTTTGCTGATTTTTTGCGCAATTTCGTTCTCGTGTCTCTGCTGCTTAAGCTCGAGATGAAGAATCATATTATCAACCGTTATTTCGCAGATTTCAGCGGAGAGGCGGTCAATGCGGGCTGAAAACTCGTATTCTTGTTTTAATTTCGCGGAATTGATGGCTTTAATTTCCTTCGCTGTCGCTTCAAATTGTTTCTCTTGCTTTAGCAACGCTTCTTTCTAAAGGATTAAAGACGAGAGGTGACGATAAGTAAATAACAGGTTAATACAAGCTCAAAAATTTGTTTAGATAGCTGTTCTTTAGTTAATCCATCTTCTAGCCCTTTGAAAATTCCTGAGTAATCAACAATCGTTGATTCCTTTTGATTTTGCTTCATTCGTTCTATGGTCGTCTCATATCTTTTCAACGAAGCCTATGGAGCATGCTTACTTTATCCAGATGTTTAACTCATTAGTTTACCTTGAGCTCTCCAATTCTTTTATGTAAATCCGATATTTCTCTGAGATGCTCATGATTCTTGCGGTCCAAATTTTTGATTTCGTTCTCCTTCGTCCTGATTATTAACTGAAAAGCGTATTGTATTCAATTATAATGACATCGAAATTAAAAGTGATACCTGAGAAGATTTCACCTTTTGCTTAAGCTCTGTGATAAGCTGTTGAACCTCTTGCTCATTGTTGAATTCATAGTTCGTTTCGCTTTCGGATTTATAAGAAAGCGCCCCAAAATCCGCCTAAAACAGTTTATTACCCCTGCCTACAGCGATCTAAGCAATACATCAGAATCTTTCCTCGAATTTATAACTGTGCCGGTTGCGTATACACTCTGCAAAGGGGATCCACGCTCAGCCGAGCTGACTACTGTCCCTCGGTTCATCTTTTCAGGAGTCGGCTCTTCTTGTTTCGTAGCAGACGAAAACCTGCTTGTCTTTGCTTGGGCCAGCTGAGTTTTCAATTTCTCAATTTCTGACTCGAAGTTATCTCGCTCCTCTTCTTGAATCTCCTCGAGTTCATTGATTCTCGCCTGGAGCTCTGCAACTTGCTTTTCGTGCTGTTTCATTTTCTTTTTCATTTCAGCTTCATAATCAATCTCGCTCTGCGTAAATTGTTCAAAGGCCTTCTCAATCTCAGCTTCAAGAGCCTCGATTTGATTCTCTTTTTCCTTTTTGAAATTTTCAAATTCGTTGATTTTCGCGTTCTGGGTTTCAACAACTTCCTCTAATCTTTTCACTTCAGCTTTGGAGTGATGCAATTCTTCCTTAATTTTCCCAATTTCTTCCTTCTGCTCTTCGTTGATAAAGGTCAATCGGTCGATTTCTGTGCTTTGTGCTTCAATCTTCGCGTTCAAATTTTTGATTTCGATATGTTGCTCAGATATTTGATCCAATAGCTTCTGAGTATCTGTAGGGTCATTTAAATGCGTTAAATTTTCACTTTCCTGACCCGTTTGAAGTTGTCGTGTTTCATGCTGGAAGCTAGTTCTCTCCGCGTTTGCTGCTTCAAACTTTTTGGATAGACTGCTCACTTCATCAGCCAATTTTTGATTCTCTGCTTCTGCCTCTTCGAGTTTGGTTTTAAGCTCCTTATTTTCATACTCTAAGGTCTCATTTGCATCCACCTTCTGATTTAACTCACCAAGCAATCTTTGATTTTCTTCCCGAAGCCTTTCGCTTGAAGCTTTCACTCTCTCGACGATCTTTTCAAGGTCTTGGTACTTAACCGTTAAATCATCATGATTGTCGACTTTCTCTTGGAGAAGATTCGATAACTCTTTTATTTCGCTCTCTAGAGTCTGATTTAATTGTCGCTCCTCTTCAAGCAATCTCGCAAGCTCCTGACTTTCAGCCTCTAAGTTCTTGTTTATCTCCTTTTGGGCTTCGATCTCAGCCGTCAGCTGCTCATTGATTTTCTCCAACTCTTTGATATTCTCAACCAACTTCTCTTCCGGTTCTACTATAGAATTTTTCGATAACTCTTCTATTTGCTGCACTAGTTCGAGGCTCATTTGCTGATGCTCTTGCAAACTTTTCGTAAGGGTCTGGAGCTCTTGGTCAGCAACTCGAAGCTTTTCTGTACGATCTTCTAGAGTTTTTCGGTAATCTTGGACCTTTTGGTTGAGAACTTGCATCTCATTGAAAATCTGCCCATGTGATTCTTTTTCTGATTCAATCCGTCTATTCAACTCGGAGATTTCAAGTCGAAGTTGTTGATTAGCGGCTTTTTCTTCCTCATATAGCTGACGCAGGTGAGAATCCTCACTCAAATCCTCTTTGCTAGGGATCTTTCCGAACTATAAAAATAAAAAGCGTTGAGAAATGCAAGGATAATTTGATAGAAAACGTACGATTTCTTCGTTAGTGCGTTTGAGCTCATGAAGAGCCTTATCTTTGTCTTTAAACTGCGATTTTAGCTTGGCGACCTGCTCTTTATACAATTCAAGGTTTGTTTCAAGCTCTTCGAGCTTTGATCGAAGTTCTTCTTTTTCGGTCAGGTTCGCTTCATATTCTATCTTGAATTCGTGCAGGATTTCAAGATTTTTGCTCAATTCAGCAACTTTGGCTTTCTATATAGAATTTCTAGGGGTGAGAATGAACCAAAGAGAGATATGTAACCTCAATATCAAGTTGCTCTTTGAAAAATCCGTTTTCTCGTTCATAGCTCTTCGCGGTGATTTTCAATTCCTCATTTTCGATTTCTAAGTCTGCGATTACTTTAGTCTATTCAAACAGTTCATGAGAAACAATCTTAGCTGAGCAAACTTACCAATCGCTCGTTTTCTTGTGTAACTTTGGTAATTTTCTGCTTGAGATCGCTCAAACTCACTTCAATTCGGCTTTTATCTGATTCCTGGAGATAATGATCAATAAAAGGATCATTATGAGCTATATATACTGCCGCACTGGATTTTCTTTTCACATCTTGCTCTTCTTTGAGCTCACTTGCTTCGCCTTCAGCGACTACTTTCTCTTGCGCTTTTCTGTCTTTCTTTATGCCTGATGATCTATTACATTTCTCAATTATAATCCAATCCCCCTCATAGCGCATACTTCTGTTCCAGGCTCCCATCATTTGTCTGTAGGAACGGCTCATCATCAATCACCGAAGACCGTTTCTCGAGTTTGTTTTTAAGACTGAGTATAATCAGATCCCTCTCCTCGATCTCCGTTGCGAGAAGATCAGTTTCTAATATTATTTTTAATGAGAATACTCAACTACAAGCCAGCGAAATAATCCTCATACCTAATCGGAACTTTTTTTCCGTTTCATGCCGCTGCAGTTCGAGTTGCAATTTCTCATCTTCATACACTTTAATAAGCTCTTCATAATCAAGAAGCTTTTCCTCGAGCTCTTTTATCTTCTTTTTGAATTCAACATCTTCTTTCTTAAAAATCCCGCTCTCATTAGCCTTCACAAAATTGTTGCAATGACTACTAAAAAGGAGGGTTTATTTACTCCGATCATAGAATCAACGTTTCTCTCGCTATCCGTAATGCTCTGAACAAACATCTGTTTTTCTTCTCTTTCTGTGGTAAGCTCCGCTTTCAGAATAGCGTTATCACGCTCTACCAGCTTTAACTTTTGTGAGAATTCATCGTTGATTCGCTTTAGTTCGGCGATTTCATTTTCTTGCTCGAGCAGCACTTTATCGATTTCGTCTAGCATGCTCTTATGGTCTTCTTCTTGCAGGCGGAGTTTTTCTTTGTAAAAATGCTCGATCCTCTGAATTTCGAGTCGTTTGGTCTTTTCCCAGCTCTCGAAGGTTTCCTTAGAGCCTTTTTGAGTCAAACTCGCTCTCATATCAGTGTTCATAGACTCCATTTGCAGATTTGTGAGCTGTAGGTTATCTTTCTCTTTCTTGACGTTCTCAAGCTCTTTATTTATTTCATTAATCCTCAATTGCAGCTTGGCTAATTCCTCGTTTTTTCCATCAAGTAAAGCTTGAAGTTGCACCGTCAGTTCCTATCATAGTCGCAAGTGTCATAAACCGCGCACATTAATAAGTCAATTGTACGTAATAATCGGTTTGCTTGTTGATGTAAGGCTTGTTCTGGACTTTCATCGCTCTTGATCCGAACAGCAGCGATGAAATAGTTTCTTCTAAATGAGCTATGGAGGGTCCGATATTCACGATAAGCGCGGTTTTCGAGTTTCCTCCAAGAGACTCTTGCAGAATTCTTGTCAGCTTAGACTCTCTGAAAGGCACATGACCTCGTTTATTATCAGCCAAGGCGTGGATGCACTTTCCTGATACCAGTCAAATTATCGCTGTGATGCCTGTGAAGCGAAATAAAATACCTAGTGTAGTGAGAGAGGAATTGATTGAGATAGCTTCGTCGAGTCGTTCGCCAGTGGCTTTCGATTTTTTGATTCTTTCTGAACCGGCGAGGTCGACTAGGTAGAGCACCGAATGGATCACCACTCTGGCGGACTCTTTGCCTGATGGAGAGATAGCAAGTGTCAGAAGAATAAGGTATTTATTTAAATACTGTTGCTGAAGTTGGGATCATTGCACTTCGATAATAGATTTTCTCCACGTTTTGTGATTCTGATCATCAGCACGCTGTGGCTTCTGCTTGACTCAGCATTAAGTCTAGTATTCTTAAAGTTAGCACACTTCAAAGCAAAATTGCGAACCGAGTGAAAGCAGTGACGCGATTCTTCTCTGCATCAGAAATGATTTTTAACGAATCCTGAACATTTTTTATCGGAATCCAAGTAAGCCCTTCGATAAAAACACCATTTTGAATGCTTTCTCTAATCTTGACTTCGATATTGTTCGGGTCTATCAGATCTTGCATCTTATCAAACTTATAGCACCATTGCGTCTATGACAATATTTACCATTTCCATATAAATTTGCAAGTAGCCTAATTCAATTTCATATTCAATGGTGCTGTCCCTTGCAGCAAAGTCTAATATCTGCTGCAGTGCTCTCGGGATAATACCTCTCTTTCTCTCATCGTTATATTCGCCCAGAATAGTATACGTTTTGCCAGTTCCTGTCTATAAATACGTATATGACTTCTCACTTGTTCAATGCAAAAGCAAACCTGTCCATAAGCAAAAATGGTTCCATTGTAGCCATCTAAAACGCTCTAATACAAAATTCAAATAAAATTTGTTGAAGTTCATCAGATACATCAACGACAGGCTTTGCGACTGTCTGATAAACAAGCCTCTGGTCTGCTTTAGCATCGAAGAGGTCATCAAACGTAAAAGTTTTTTGATCTAACTCTTTTCTAACTGATTCGTTCCGTTAATCAAGATGTAATGCTCATTTCCCCCTTACTGGTTATAGTTTTTGAAATGTTATCAATGTGCTCAATGCAGGGTTTTCTTTGATGTTCGCTTTCTTGATAGGTGAATGGCCGTGCTCGGATATATACGTTCACTCGTTCAGCTTTCGCGTTTTCTTTGATTTCCTTTGTTATTTTTTTCAGAGGACTCTCATATGGTCTTGCTTTGGATGATGAATTATTGAGTTCACCGCGCAGTTTCATCGACATGATACTCAGAGGATGTGAATATATTTTTCAAAAAAAGATGGAAGGTTTAAATATATTTTAAGTATAGAAATAATGTGTTCTGAAATTTGAACGCTTTTCTAGAGTAAAACGATATTTAGATACAGTCTCAAACTCAAGGCCATATGATGCTATCTTATTTCTACCAAATGTAATAATGTTGAAGGAAGTTCTCTTCACCATTGATTCAAGCAAACTAAATCAATTCATCTTTTAATATTGTACATTTTTCTTGATAATAAATAACTAAATCACCAAGCAAGATTGCCATTGAAGATAATTAAGCTTATAATTGGCATCATTGCTATCGAATTTTCAGTCTTCCAAGGCACTATTAATTTAAAAAAGGAATCACGTACATGACGTGTAATGAAATTCGAAAACATTCCTCTCTGAATCTGTGTTCTCCTTTTACCTTGAGCAGAAAGGAATATAAGTCTGGAAGATTGTGCTCATTTGAAATTGATGAAAAAGCAAGCAGCCCAACCAGGTACCTCTGAGATACTTTTTTCGATACGAACTTAACGAAAGAAGGGTCGTAACACTTTCGATTAGGCTTCAACCGCTCATCACAGCGGTTCTAATTCAACAGAAACGCAGAGACAATGTAAAGAATCTTTAAGTTAGGTTCATTTGATAACCAATTAGATTTCAATGAGAATATGAGTCATTGAACCTTTGTTTCAACACCAAGCACACAAAACGCCTATGAAAATAGTTCTATGAAGCGCACAAACATTTGAGAAACAATCTATGAAACAAAAGAGGGAACTATCACCTACACAAATCTCAGATGATACTAATAAGCATAATCTATAAGCGCAGTTACTCCAAAGGATCGCTGAGGTCCTGACTCACGATAGTGAAGGTATCCAGTTTATTAGATCTGTAGCAGCAGCTATAGTCGCCAGAAGGGCAGCAGCCTCCGTTGTAGCAGCAAACAGCGTTTTTATAGGCGCAGCAGCGCCATTGGTTCTGATAAAGACAGCAAGTGGAAGTGTCTTGGCAATAAAGGCCTGAATTGCCACACTCTTGGAATCCACCTCTCACTGTGAAGAGGGTGGCGACGAGCAGCGTTACAATGACGAAGAGCTTGTTCATCAACTTGAGCCGTTCGGGGGTACTATCTTTGAGACTGATTTAATTATTTAGAATTAGGGACCTCACTAAAAAATCAAATATTTCGGGAGGTCTTCATAGAACTATGGGCAAAAAGATAAAGGAATCTAAAAACAAGTCAGTTGCCAGTAGATGCTGCTCTGTTCAACCAATGAGTCAGACGAAACCAGACAGATATATTGGATCGTCATATGATCTCATCATAAGATCAGAATAAATGAAAATGCACGGTTGGAATTTAGCTTCCAGTTCATTTGTTGAGCAAGAATTTGAGAGTTTTCTGAGCCATTGGAGATTCTAATTCCAAAAGAAAGTTGAAGGCAGAAGCCGATATTTCTCTGTTTCTTTTTTTTGAAACAATGTAGTTCCGATGTTGAGTATAAATGCTGCAGCGGTTTGTTGAACATCAGTCTAAAACAAAAGATAAAAATTCAGCAGGTCCATTTTTTTTTGTTTACATGGGCAAAGAGATCGATTAATGAATACGGGTATTGTCAAAACAATTCTTAATTATGACAGAACCAAAAGATTTTAAATAGCTTAATACTTCCTTTCCACAAGCTGAGGTTAACCCTGATTTTTTATATCATAGCTAACTCTGGAAGACTTGATTTATTTGGAGATCATCAAAATTCTTTGATTTCTTGGAAAGAGCTTATCAATTTCAACTTTTGTGAATCCTAGTATCATGAAGTTGATATTCAGTAAAACCTCATTCTGTTAGAGGAAAACACATTGGAGAGCCTAATCTAAAATTAGTTGGGCTTGTCAGTTTCTGTTCAAAATATCGAATCATTGCATTTTGGTGTCTCGACTAATTGTTCTGCAAAATAGCAGTGTTCTATCGTTATTTTATATAAGAAACAGAGACCTCTAATCACTTAGTTTCACCTGCTCAAGTTTGAAATCAAATGTTTGGTCGAGAAGTGGCCTCGATATTAGTGATTATATAATTATTACCACCCAAACATAAAAGAGAAAACATATCTAGAATTATTTCAGTTCCATTGTTCATTCAGGATCCGATATGCGTTTTGTATTTCCAGAAAAATCGGCCGGGAACTGTTGATTTGCTTGCTGCCAGGGATTCCTCAGCAATTCATAGTTAGAAGTCCTCCTGCTAATCGGTATCATGTTCCTTCTCAGCCCATCAAAATTATCGTCAGTTGAAATAGACTTGAATTAAAAAGTGATCAAAAACCAGCACAACAAATGAAATTACAGGTGTTGCCTCGAAACTTTTTCTGTCTGAGCTGAATTGTTTTGTTGCACTAGTTTGGCGATCGAATACGTTTATATTATTTAAATCTGACTCAAAGAGATCTGTTCTTTCATTATCGTTTCGCTCCAAACTAAACTGGTTTCTGTGCATAGAAATTTGAGGTATATTATCAATATTTCTTCCCTATAAGTAATGTAAATATCTAAAAGAAAACATAGGTTCTACCTCCCAGAATTCGTCTAAATCCCATCTATGCGTCTCTCGAGGATTCCCTATGAATACCTCACGACCAGAGATGTTGCTGCTCCTGAACAAAGGCATATACTCCTCTTTATGATGCATATTTCTCCTTAATCCAGGTAGAGGACGAGCAAACGACTGAACTAATTGCTGATTTCTAAATTTGTGATATATAATTTTCACACATAATTTTGAAAATATTACTCATTCAACTCTACTCGATCCTTCAGCTCACGATTTCGAGCTTGGAGCTGATAAATCAGCTCACAAGCTTGATCTAATTCTGCCTTAAGCCGTTTCCCGTTCTTCTTCAATACTTCATTCTAGAGAAGCAGCTTAACCATAATTTCCAAGGAAAAAAGACTTCAGCTTCAAGCTGATCCCCTTTATTTTGATCAGGCGGCAGCTGTGAATTGGCTGTCTCTAAGACAGGTTTATAAACTTTCCTTCTCTCGACTTTATCGAGCAGATTCCTTGATAATATCTTCTTTAAGACCATTTTCGAGAATGCTTTGCTACCTCTGCGATTTTCTAAAGTAAGGGTGTGAATAAGAGCAGGCGGAACCAGGCGCTCTATGCTTTTTAAAGTTATACATGTGAAGCTATGTTTTATGCGAATTTGATACTGCCATGAATTCTAGTGTATTTACCTGCCTGACGAAAGAAGAGAAGTTTTTATGATTAAATAAAGTTGGCAAGACTTTCTCTGCGAAATTTTCGATGTCGTTAATGACAATGCTTGCTCCATCAGGACTCCAATGTATTATTTCGGCAAATGAACATGACTAACAGAATTGCGTTACAGTAGGGAAAAAAATTCATTTACTTCTAGCAAATCGTACATCTGTTGGAGGAATTTCTTCTTTGGGCATTTTCCCTGGCCATTTTTGGTCTCTTCTGCAGAAGGAGAGTGTTGACAATGTTTCATGAAGCGGTGAAAAGAATGGTATTTTTAATGTTTATAAGCTCTTTATGCACCGCCTTCTATACTAATACAATCGAGATTTGGTGAGTTCAATTGAAAAGTCATGCTTAAAAGATTAAATGAAGGCATTTTTCGCTTTAAATAATCTTCGAGAAGCTAAGAATGTTTATATAGTTGTAAATATGACGTAGCATTTTAAAAAAAAAATTAAGAGCACAGTTTCTGATTGTTCTCAGGTATTAACTGGACGCAAACGAGCAAGTGAGCTCGTACAAGAAGGAGTATGTATGTGGAATTTGAAAGACTGGTTGTGAATTTGAATGCTTTGGCAACAAGAAACTCAAAGAAAATTAACTCCGAAAGAACAATGAACGCACTAACAAAATATTAAATTGTGTATATCCATTGCTTTCCAATCAGAACCGAGTCCTGTGTTCTAAAAATTCGGGAATTAAAGTTGGGTTTAAAAATTGAGTATTTTGGCTAGAGGAAACAAAAGGATTTGTGGTGTTGTAGCGAAGCAGCTATTTAATCCGTGCGTACATCTGCCGCATCTCTTCTTCTTGGTTGTGAAAGATGTTTTCATTTATAATCAAACACACGAAACTGGACAACATTTTGATATAGAGGGGAAAGAGTAGGAACTAGGAATTACAAGACTGAGTTGGAATTCAAAACATTGAATTCTGATAGATCATTGAATTAGAAAAGCCTCTCGATAGTCAGCGATGATACTGATAAACCAGTTTTCTGATAACTGAAATATCTGTCAGCTATTAGCTATTACTAGTATTTCAAGAAATCTCAGATGCAAGATTTTCGCAATCACTCTCAACCTTAATTTACTCGTATAAGGCTCCTTCGATCATAGAGAGATTGAAATGATTATAATGAGGAAAAGTCATATCAATTGTAGTTGGTTTGAGAGTCGAAATAATAGTGTGGTTTTTCGAAAGTGACCAAAAGGTAACAATGTGTAAGGTCATTACTCTATAATTTTTCAATCTCTACAACCAGTTTCCATGCTTCCATATACAGAAATGCAAATGAATTGATAAATTATCAGTAACAAAGGAACACAGAATTTATTACAAAAAGCGTGAGAAGTTTACAACGGAATTATGTTCTGAAGATTCCTAAATTTTGCAGTAGAAATATTTATTTTGAGCACTTCTATTTCTCTGTTAATTAGAAAAGTCCCAATTTTTTCCTACCCTTGGCCGCTGTTTTATCCAATAGCAACCTAACTCTGGTTCATCTAGCAAATACTAATCCTTTTGCTCTCATGAGAAATACCACAGAGTACACTATTTTTATATAAATATTTTTGTCTTCTCTCTCTCAATCAAGGTAGTTATCATTTCTGAGTTTGAGGTTGTAAGTTCAAAGTGCTAGAAATGTTATCTGTTATGTTCTCAATGAACAGCAACTCGTGATCTTTATTACTATTTTCTGAGGAACGAAAAAAGAATCGAATGTTGAAGTGTTGAAGGACAGAAAACATGCCATTATGAGTGCAGTTCATTGGGCTAAATGTTTTTTTTACCGCTGAATTGTTGGTCTGCAAAGTGAGAGTATCGGTAGTAGCGCAGAAGCCGTTTGAGAGAGTTACAATGACTTAACCTGCGTTAATTAAGTTCGAACCAATAAATATATTATTCAGGGCTCTAAGTCAAAATGGCATTGAACGTCAAATTCCTGCTCAGCTTGGTTGTTGTTGTTAATCTCATTGCAGTCGTTACATTTTTCTCACTCAGCGAGACTCCGCAACTTAACGACACTCACCCTCCAAGGCACAGTACAATCTATACAATTTTTCATTTTGAGCCTCAATTTTTCCTCCCCGTTTTGGCTTTATTCTTCATAAAATTTGAAGCATCCCCAGACTAACTCATTGCTTTGCAGGTGAATCCAAGAGTAAATTTCGTCAGCATTCAAAATCCAATGACGGACAAGCCACTATGAATAATGTTTCGACCCACAAACCACCTGAAAAGTCACCGATGAATAAGCAACCTCACAATAACTCCAACACTGGCAATTCGAATCAAACCTCAATTCATACGAGTGATATGGATGCAAATCAAAATCTACATGACTCAGACAATGATTTAGATGATAGCTCTCTCGCCAAAGTCGCAAATGAAGACGGGAAGAAGGAGCCTAAACTCAATAACAACCAGCACAAGAGGAATAAAACTGCATCACAGCCTGAGAAGCAAACTAATCAGAAGAAACACCAGAATAAAGCAGTTACAAAACAAGAGACAAATCAAAATATGTATACCATTGACCCTGATATTATGAGTATCGCGCCTGGTACCAAGAAACCTCTGCCGCAGACATCACAGTCTTATGATCACTACATGAATCTCATGGGAACGCAGAACGACGCCTATTTCATAAACATGAATAAAAAGATCGTCGAGCTTAACGACACTATAAAATATTTCACTGAGTTAGCTGGAACAATCAACCCGTTCAGAATATTAGGCTTTTATAAAGAGCTACCTCTCAGCTATTTTAATAGTAGCCCAGGAGCTAAGCCAAATTATGAGAAAATGGAATTTAATATCAGAAGAAACCCCAGTTATTGCGACTATGCAGATATGTACAATCTGTTTAACCCGACTAATGCGTTAACAAAGATCAATTTTTTCGCGGATTATACTACTGTTTGTAATGCTTCCTCCCATTGAACCTTCTCTCAACTCAATGATTTTCTTAGCTCTTCCGAGAACCCTTCTGGCGACGCTTGGAGAAGATATGTTTCCAAAGCTCGTGGTGAAAAGAGTGAACCTTGATTTTCCAGATTACGAGTTGGATGTTAGAACAAACAACTTCTTTACAAAGAAAACGCTATTCCACTATTATTACGAAATTGGGAAGCATTTTCTATGTAAGAAATGGGTTTGTTCAAGCTAATATTTTGCAATGTACAGGCGCGACTCAAATATATAATCATATCCCTGGTCATGATATTCTCATTCGGAAAGACCTTTCAGTCGGTGCTCTCAAGTAATCCATTTGAAAACCTATTGTCTTGCTAATCATATCAATACAGGGATTACTCTGAGATGTACCGCTCAAAGCCGAAGTGTTTTAATAAAGAGACTTATTTTCCTTTTGCTTACCGACTAAATAGTAACTTACTTTCAGAATAAATTGAATATCATTTTTTCAGACGAAACAGAGTGCAAGCAGTTTTTCGCGGAGATAAACGATCCTTCATACGAAGAGAAGAAGAAAGAAAATCTTCAGTATGTTATCAAAGTGGGCTACAACGCTCATCGAGGCAAAGGAGTTTTTTTATTCGGAGAAAAAGAGGAAATTGATGTCAGAGGTAGGTACAACAACGGCGAATGGTGCGGGAAAAACGACCTGCCTTTGCTCGCTCAACACTACATCCCGACTCCGCTGACTCTGGACCGGCAGAATAAATTCGACTTCCGTATGTACATGCTGATCGCTTCAGTTGACCCTTTGATTGCATATTACCACGACGGATTTCTGAGAGTCTCATTGGCAACCTATAACGCAACTGACACGTCAAAGGTATTATTCAATTTGTTTATTTATTTCGTTGTAATTCTTACATGCCACTATTTAGCGAGAGGCCCATCTTACAAACACTCATCTCAGCAAAAAGACGTTCGCTGGAGTGGATAATGCAACACTTGAAGAAGAGCTTCGTGATTATCAGATGTGGACGCTGGAAGATTTGCAAGCATATCTCCTTAAAATTGTAAGGGCTTTCTATCTTCTGACCTGATGTTCGTTAATCTGCATGTAGGGAAAGATTACTGATCCTGATTGGCTAAACAACTACCTCCGTCCCAGTTTCAAAAAAGCTTACTTACATCTCATTCGTATGAGCAAGCATGCGTACTGGAAGCATTCGAGTGTATACGAGATGTTTGGTCTGGATTTTATATTGGATGACAATCTGCAGCTCTGGTTTATCGAAGCGAACGGCAGCCCACAGCTTATCGGCACAAACTCCAGAAAAGATAAGCTAATGCGGGCGACATTAACCGATCTCTTTGAGATAGAATACGCGTATTTAAGAAGCAAATTGAAAAGGATTTTTGCCGTTGTGCATGATTATATGAAGAATCTTGCATCTGGAGAGCCTTTTGACCTTGAGGCCATGAAGGTGGAATTTGCAACAGCGAATAAAAATTTCTTAGAACCTGGCGTCAAGATCAGCGCCAATAACTCTTGGCATAAAATCCTCGATGAGAATCTCCCTGGAAAATCAGCCTATATGGGATATCTAGAAGATGAGTGCATTTTGGATAGAGAATAATTTTTTCATAGGATTAATAACATAGAGTGTGTAAGTTTTATGTCTTAAGCGAGTATTAATCGTAAAGCAGATTGACCACATCAAAATACAAATATTTTTTCAATAGAAAAAATTTATAATAGATCAAATGTCAAGCGATAAAGTGAGAGCAGCTAAAAATCAATTTTCAACAGATTAACTATTGATGATACCTATGAAACAGCATAATTCTTTCAAATAATGATTGAGAATAGTCCGGTTAAACTCAAAGAAAGCAATTTGATAATACTTTAACAAACAATAATTATGAAGCATAAAGATATTGCGACTTATAGATTCCTCATTTGATCAAAAATCAACCAAAGAGATAATAAAAATTATTCAAATTACCCATTTTACATGGACTCTAACTCACTTCTCGCGATCTCATACAATTCCTTTGTAAAAATATTTGTTTGTTCAAGTGTCAACTCGGAAAACTCTTTGTCTTCAAAAAGAAGCTTCAAAAGCAACAAATAGCAGATTCCGTAGTCAGCTCCTTTCTCTGGGGGGTTTGCACTCAGATTTATCTCAGTAGCCCATTCTTTTTTGTATCTTGAAGAATATTTGCTTGCAATTTCAGGATCCTTGCATTTATCGTTTATTTCAAACTGAAGATAGTCGCTTAGGATTTCCAAATACTCTTTCCGATTCACAGAGGCCCCAGGATTTTCACTATTAGCAGGCAAGAGGTTATATATCGAGAGTTTGTAGTTATTTTTATCTTCACAGTTTATTTCGGAGAGAGCCCAGTGACCATCTAAGTTAATTGGAAGGAATATCCGCTTGAATACATCGAAAATGAGGAGGTATGTGTTATGCCCTTTCTCTGTTGGAAGAGTGAATCTTCTCGTATAATTCTGCAGATAGGCTGTTCGCATCGGTTTCTCCCTCATGCATTTGATAATCTCTGGATCTAAGATTAGTATTTGAGGGTCGACGATGTTCCCTTGCCAGACAGCTTCCCAATTCGAACGAGAAATATGGTTGATGTAGCAACTAACGACATTGGGAGAGGCCTCTCCAACTAAAATTTTTTCGACTTCCTCAGTAGTCAGCTTATAATATGTGTTTTTCCGTACTTTGGTTTCAACTAAAAGTCTTTTTTCAAGACTTATCTCTCCTTCTTGCTCCCTCTCTTGCGTTTCGTTTTCCAGATTTGTTGTAGTATCGCTCCCTTCAGAAACCTTGACGCCTTTTGCATATTTTATCTCTTGAATTAATTGCCCCTCTGGACTGTATACTTGAAAAACGCCATCCTTTTCTCCGTTTTCCCAGCTCCCCTTCAAGGACATTGCTCCTAGTTGCAACTGATCAGCTGGGTATTTTAATTTATAATCATTCGTAGATGTGCCTGAAACGTTCAGGTAGTACTGACACCCAGAGCCATGCGGTTTCCCGCTTTTCATTTCTCCGATATAAACTTCATTATTTTCCAGTCTTAATAAGCACTCTTTTCCTTCAAGTTCACCGTTTACGTTATATTCTCCCGATTCTAACAATCTACCATCCAAATGATATAGAGTACCATGCAGCTTTTGTCCGTTTTTCCAAACTCCATCAACATAAGACAGATCTAATCCAACTCTAACGCCCTTGCCTGACATCATACCCTTCTCAAACTCACCTACATACGTGAAAGCTTTTTCAAACAAGATACCTCTCGAATCAAAAATCCTGTTTGATTGCGAATTTCGCGCTATTCGACCATAATAATAGAGCCGCTTACTGACTGAGTCACTGATAAATGCCTCATGCTGAGTGGTTTTAATGCAAACAAGAGAATCCTTTTCCTCTGGGATCTGGAACCATTTGAGACCTCTTCCGTCAAATACAAGTTCTCCAGTCTTTAAATTCTGGCTTTGAGCAGTTTCTCCTGGTTTCTTTTTGACGATTTGTATTGGAACATTGGTTACTAGGATCTTCTCAGTGGTTTTTGAAAACTCGCTGCTCACAGATTCAATAAGGCTGCTTGGTTCATCAATATGAGGGATATTGAGGCCTTTTCCATCCGAAGGCTTCTTAAGATAGCAGATCGGAAACCCTGCATTATTGGTGTTCTTGAACGCTTGATCAGCAAATCTCTGGTTTTTCGAGCTGTAGAAAGCCTCAGCATCATGCGAGACAGTTCGCGGAACTTGCAGCACATTTTGGATATCCTCTTTTCCTCTTACAGATGTATAGAGCCCGTTATTTCGTTTCGGTACTTTCCCTGAGGCCTTCTTATCGCCTTTGGAATCTGATGGAAGGAACAAACCAAAAAAGTTCAATATTGCCTCAGGTTTCTCTCCATCTTTTGATTTTCTATCGGTTTTTGCTGGGGCGGATTCTCTGTGAGGGTGATCATCGGCCTGCTGGCCCTGAGTTTTGGTTTTAGATTCACCGTCTTTTTGTTTTGAAGACCCGAATATCTTTTTTTCTGAAGACAGTCCGTAAAAATCCAGAAACTCTCTCTGCTGCCGTTTCTTTTCTCGAAGTTCTTGTTTTTCTTGCTTACTCAATGATTTTCGGTCGTCCTTTTTCTGTTCAGCCATTTCTCCGGTCTCCTGAGTTTGTAGTTCTGTTTTTCCTGAGTTAATACAATTATTTAAGAAATCCTAAGTCTTATTTTGTGGGAAAGTAAGTTGCTTGATAAAAAGATCTAACAAATAGAATTTCTCCAAATTTTTTATGGAAGGGAGCTTCTTTACTTAAGAACTGCTGAAAACCTGGAGTATTTAAAGTATATTCGTAGCTGTTGGGTGGGTAATTCAGAGGTTGGATTAGTAGAATTATCAGAATTGTGATTTATGAATGCTCTTGGATGAAATATTGCATTAATGGGTGGATATCTCTCTAAAAGGTACTTTGCGTTGTTTCTAGGGGTCTGACAGAGAAGAGAGCTAATTTGGAAATGAAAAAACAATTGTCATAAACGATGAAATTTATTTTTTCAATGGTGAAGTTGACAGGAAAATTTTTCGAAGTAAAATATGTATGTTCTTCCATGAGCCACTGTGAAGGCAGTCTCAACGAAGAATCATGATTTTCAGTAGATTATCATAAGATATTTTCAACGCTCTCTAATAAGCTGGCTAGCTCTTCAAACGTGAATTACGCCATTATTTTTGAGTTAATATCACTAACAAAAAATTTGTTTCGATGCATCATGAAATTGAACTTCAATTGTTTGTATTAATTATAGCAATATTATCTATGATTGTCTATTTCTTGAATAGAAAACGTCTGAAGGAAACGATAATTTATCAAAACGTGATACATTCAAACATGATTTGAAGATGATCTATCCGAGGGGTATCAATCTTCTAACTTGGACTCTCTCAATGGAGCTGAATTTAGATGTTTTTCAATATATTTCTTGGTTCATTTCAAACTCCGAGCTTGATGCAATTATTTATAAAACTTTAGAATGAATGAACGGCAGCAAAAATGCTACTGGAAATATTGATTTTCAGGTTTCATTCATGAAATAGTCTTAAAAGAGAATTTCACAACCATACAGCTACTAAAGCTCTTCATAATGTAAAAATATTCTTGCTTTTGTGACTCATTCAACCTGTCTTACTGACATACTATGCTATGGCAGCCCATTCCTTTGTCAAATTGTTAATACCGTATCAATTTTTCCAAGTGAAGCAACAAAAAGATAATCAAACTAAACACGATTTATTATGATAATGCATTCTTTCGCAATAACCTTTTTTAATGAGCGAAGGGTCAGCAACAACGCCCCCTTGGTCCTTATTTTGCTCCTCAATTAAGAAGTGTAATAGCCGGCCTCTTATTTAAACTTTAATCAATTCTGGAAAAAAAGTACATATACAGCTTCGTCGATTAAAACCGTTTTTCAAAACAATAATACGGTTCAATATAGCGTAATCTTGTCGCAACAACTACACGCGAGGAAAGGATAAAAGAATCTTCTAATCTGAGAGTTTCCCGGCAGACTGGGAGTCCAAAACCCTAAATAAGCTATTCTTTTACATGAGGAATAATAATTTTGATTTTCTTCTCAGAGATCAGCTCACTTTTGGCCATGGAAAAGGCCACTAACCTCCAAGCCACGCGAAATCTCAACAGACTTGCACTAATAATTCTGAAATAGCCTCAAAGTTTCACATTTCTATCAAATTTCAGTATCTCTTAATCGAACTTTAGAACACCAAAATAGCTGTTTTATGCTCCGTTTCGAGTTAATCAAACTTCGTACTTGCAAAAACACCTAAATCAAATAGATTAATCAGTATATATTTACATTCATCAAAGGGAAGCCTTAGATACCTTTGTTTGTTCATCATCAAACCCTCCAACACCTTATCTAACTGCAATGAGTTTACTAAGGTCCGAAAGTATGGGATATTTCAGCATTGCAATCCCTCGCGAAAACGCTTGGGATATCATGAATGAGCTCGGAGAACTCTCAACAGTGCAATTCGTTGATTTACATGAGAAAGAACAGATCCTCGCACGTCCATATACGCTGTACATCAAGCGTCTCGAAGAAATGGAGCAAAAGATCACCACAATGGAAGCGATAATGAGCAAATTCAACATGAAACCTGATAGATGCACAGACTACAAAGCCTTTCTCAAAAGCCACAGAGAGCATTTGGGTAGACGTAAAGAGAGTGAAAACACCTACATTAACGACATGGAAGCTGAAATCGACTTGAAATTGAAAGCGCTTAATGATCAAATTAAATACTTCGACGCTTCAGTCGAGAATCACAATCTGATTGTTGAATATGTTCGCGTCTTGGAAGAAGCGCAGATATATTTTAACGAGGATGAGAATGAGATGTACCCAGAAGTCAAGCCTGGCGAAGAATACAAATTGACAACTGCGCAAGGAGGCGTAGGTTCGATTATCCGATCAATTAAAGTCCAATACTTGGCCGGCGTAATTGACCGAGAGGACGTGCAGCGCTTCCGTAGAGTCTTATTCAGAGCTACACTTGGCATGGTTTGGTCGGATATCATTGACATTGAGCCAAGACCTGCGAGCAAAAAGCGTTTCCAGCATGATTTTATAGCCAACTCTAAGAATGAAATGAGAAAGAAAACGATTTTCCTCATCGCATACCCAGCTGGCGACGAAGGGTTCTTGAAAGCTAAGTTGGGAAAGATTGCAGATTCATTCAATGCTCACAAATACGGCATCCCGATGGACAAGCAAGAGTTCCTCAAAAAACTCGAGGAGCTCAAAAATCGAAGAGAAGATGAAGCTAGAGTCCTTCAAGTCTCTCGAGAACATTTAGATATGCTGATGGACGATTTGGTCAATCCGGATCGTTTCAATGGAATGTGGGCAAGGTTGGAGGAATACAGACTGTTCGTTCGAAAGGAGAAGGCGTTGTATCACAATTTGGGTATGCTGAGAGAGCGAGAAAAATTCTTGGAAGGGTACTTCTGGTGTCCCCTTGAAAACGAAGAAACCGTTAGGAAGGCGCTAGAAAATCTTCCGAATGTCAAACCAAACCTTGCGATGCCAAAGATGGCGTATGAGGAGAAGCCTCCGGCTGCCTTACCGCCGACATCCTTCCGCACAAACGATTTCACGGCTCCTTTCCAAGCTATTGTTAACACTTATGGTGTTCCAAGGTATCAAGAAGTTAACCCTGGACTGTTCACAGTGGCCACTTTCCCCTTCCTGTTTGGAGTTATGTTCGGAGATATCGGTCATGGACTTATCCTCTTTGTGTTTGGATTGTATCTCTGCTTTGCGAAGGATTCCATCAAGAAAGAGAAAGGCCACCCTCTGTCGCCTCTCCTGTACGCAAGATATCTTTTCTCGATGATGGGATTCTGGGCGCTTTACTGCGGGTTTATCTACAATGATTTCATGGCATTGCCGCTGAATATCTTTGGCAGCTGCTATACGGAGAGCACCGATGGCGCGACCTACACCAGGAACAGCGATACTTGCATTTATCCTTTCGGACTTGACCCTGCGTGGTACAAATCCACTAACGAGCTCACGTTTTTCAATTCCTTCAAGATGAAAATGGCTATTATCATCGGAGTCGCGCAAATGACGCTGGGAGTGTTTCTCAAGGCGCTGAACGCCATGCACTTCCGATCATGGTTGGACTTTTGCTTTGAATGGATTCCACAGATCATCTTCCTCATGTGCACGTTCGGATACATGGTCGCGCTTATTTTCATTAAATGGGCCACGCCTTATGGAGTAACTATCGCAACCAGCGAAGCGCCTGCGATCATCAACATCTTTATCAATTTCGTGCTTAAGTTCGGACAGTTTGACGTGGGGTCTGGAACTACTGCTGTCGTGCCTCTGTTTGGGAGCGCTGATGGATCGACTGAGACAACCGTGCAGCAAGTTCTGTTGATTTTGGCTCTGATAAGCGTTCCGTGGATGCTTATCCCAAAGCCTGTTGTCCTTATCCTCACTCATTTGAAAAAGAAAGAACCAATCCAGACAGGGTATCTCGTTCAAGATGATGAGAAGAAATACGATGCTGTACGAGCAGAGGTAAGAGCGTTTTCATTTTGAGCTTATCAGCTTACATGGTTTTGCTTTTAATAATAGGAAGATAAGAAAGTCCTCAAAGAAAAAGCAGGAGGACCATTAAAAGATGAAATCGACCAAACCTCCGAAGAAACAGGTCTTTTGAAAGCAAGCATAAAAGACGAAACCAGAGATGAAAGCAAAATCATCGAAATGGAAAAAGACATGAAAGCGAAAGCAGAAGACGCAAAGAAGACCGTCGACAGCAAAAAGGAGGAAGACAAAGAGAAGAGTAAGGACGATAAGAAAGAGAAAAAGAGAAAAGGCAGTCTTGATTCCGACGAAGAGGAGGAAGAGATTCTCGACAAAGAAAAAGACGCAGATGCTAAAGAACCACCAAAGAAAGATGAAGCTCCAAAGAAGAAACCAGCAACAGAGGCTCACAGAGAAGAGGGTCCTAAAGAAGAAGGCCCAGGGGATATCCTCGTACATCAACTCATTGAAACTATTGAATTTGTTTTGGGTAAACAATAAATTTATGCGCATGATTTTCTAACTGGTTGGTTTTCTAGGTTCGGTTTCTCATACTGCATCATACCTTCGTCTTTGGGCTTTATCACTCGCTCACTCACAGCTTGCAGCAGTTTTCTTTACTTACACGATGGGCACTGCGATTTCTTCAGGCAATTTCGTCTTGGTAAATATTATTTTGATGTCAAACACTCTTAACGATTTTTTTATAGACTTTCTTCGGATATCCGCTCTTTGCATTGATAACCTTCGGAGTTCTGTTGTGTATGGATCTTCTTGAGTGTTTCTTGCATGCGCTCCGTCTGCATTGGTAATCCATCATATTGTTGCCCAACCATTGATACCTATTTAAACAGGGTTGAGTTCCAGAGCAAATTTTACAAAGCTGACGGAAAAGATTTCGAGCCATTCTCGTACGAAACTGCCATGGATGGTGACAGAAAGTTGTAATCTTATGTGACAAATGAGTCAATCGTGATAATCGGTGGCAATTTAAGCCGCCTGCCTAATCGTTTTAAGCCTTTATAAGGAGTGTTTGCTCTATTTGTAATGTGCGTCATTATAAAATCAGTTGTTACAACATTTGACAGCACAATGACTAATGCATAATATTTGCATCAAAATTCTCAAACCTTTGCAATAGAAACTTTCAAGCTATCCTTTTATTTATTTATTTTTTTGCTTATAATGGCTTTCAATACTATTTGCTTCGGTATATTCATCAAACTTTTTTTCAAAATTATCACACTATTCGGTTTTTTGTTGAAGTGAAAACTAAATTTTTGATTGTCACATCAATTCGGGTTCCCGAATGATCCTTGACATATGATGATAATTTCATGCTCTTCGATCATAGAAAATGAACAATGTATCAATATGCAGCACACACAGAGATTAGTTTCTTTCAAGCATTATTAACTTCGAAGGGTAACCTTATACACATAAGAAAACCATATCGAGACTGTTTAATTCCTATATACTCACTCAAAATGAAAGGACCCTTGAAAAAATTTCTTAATTGACTAAATGGCTCAGTTTCCTTCAGGCTCCTCGGCTTGTTGCTCAGGGTCGTTCTGAGCGTCTTGCTGTCCCTTGGCTTCTTCATTTTCATGAGGCTGAGGTTGTTCTCTATTTTCAAGAGGTTGCTCTTCGTTGGTTTCATTAGTCTGTTCTGCATTTTCCTGAGGCTTTTGTTCATTTTCATGAGGCTGTTCTCCATTTTCTTGAAGCTTTTCTTCTTTCTTTTCATTGGCTTCTCCATTTTCATGAGGTTGTTCTTCTTTTTTTTCTTCTTCGTGTTTTTTCTCTTTTAAACCGGAAGCGCTAGCTTTGAGTTTCTCTATTTCTGCCCTGCGTTGTTGGGCTTTCGTTTGACCAAGGATTGTTTCTACAAATATAAGAATAATTAATCGCTCCTACTAATCGAATAGAGAATTACCTGGCTTATATCCACTCATGACATCCATCAAAGATTCAAGAGCACTTTCCATGACGCCTTCTTTACCTTTAAAGGAGCCGCTTTTTTCTAATGCTTTCTTAAAGTCCTCTTGAATTTTTTTCTTGATGCTAATTGATATCAATTATCAAACCCTTTTATATAATAAAATTAACAAATTACTTCTCAATGCCCTGCGCGCTGCCTCCTCCTCTCGCTGTCGTATTTAACCTTTGCAACTTTGGAGCCTCCTTGACTTCTTCTCTGATCACGGACTGAGCCCTTCCGAATTTCATTGGAGCGCTATGAGAAAATAGAAAAAAATTAATAAATTCTCTATTCACAGGAAGCATATGATTACGCATCATCCCCAGTGATTCCGGCTCCGACATTATCAATAGCGCTTGTTTTGTCCATCGCATCTTGGAAAATCTTTTGCATAGCCATCATGTGTTGACCTTCCAACTTAGCCAATTTTTGTCGGAAGGTCGGGTCAATCTTCTCAAATTTCGCGACTGCATAGTTGAGAATCTTCTCAGGGTGGTCTTCATAACCATCAAGACCCTCTTTCCTTAATACTTCAGCTCTATGGCATATTATTGTAAGACCAAATCATGAGACGCACTCTACCTGATATTGTCTATTCTCAGATCCTTAAGCATCATCATAACTCTTGGATTCTTTAAGGAGATATCGACTCCTTGCTCTTTGAGCTCATCGAATTTCTCACTTATTTTAACCAAGCTTGCTTTCATATTCTTCACAGAAATGTCGAGTGTTTTCTGTGGAGTAAGGAAATCTGGAAGTGTCGCTTTGTTGTCAACGTCCATTCCTTGTACAGCCTTGTCTACCTCTTCCTGTATTGCCATCAACTTCTGTTTTACATCCCTTATCAAAAGTGAGAATCCCTAACAAACAGAATAGTCTTTACTTATCATCTTTGTAAGCCTCAGTGCAAGAGTATTCAAAATCAGCTTCCTTGACACCATGCTTAGCGAGGACTTCTCTCGTGATTTCCTCCACTTCGGATTTGTCTGGTGATAGTTAACAGTTAAGAGATATTATGGACTCCAGAATTAGAATATACTGTGTGTGAGGAGGTCATTTTTGATCTGTGCTAATGGGACATAGCCGTTCTGATTATCCTCTGCGATACCCTTCCCCATTTGAGAGAGTCTCTTGAAGTAGGGATACATATTCCGCTTCAATTCAGTGAGAATCTTGAGAACCTGGTCTTTTGGTAAAGCATTGCCTTTGGACGCGGACTGCGCCTGTGTTTCTTTTTTCCCGAAGAAGTAATAGACAGCTCCCATCACAACGAGCCCTAATCCACCGGCAGCGAGGTAAGGAACCAGATTGGTTGACGATTCTTTTGTTGCCTTCATTTTTTACCACAATTAACTTTATAGGTGTTTTTAAAGATATCAATATTAAAGTATTTAGAGTTTTTTTCTTTTATAGAAAGTTGAATTAGTTTCGATTTATTTTCATAAACCCTAATGGTTTAATATCGTATGCAGGGTGATACATTAATGATATTTTCCAGCCATCTTCAACAAATTTCGATTCACCAGTGATGTTAAAGGCCATAAACAAAATTTAATGTGAAGTAGATAGGATACGTCTGAACTTCAATAATATGCTCTCTCAACAAATGGAAACATTCGAAGTTTTTGGGATATCTTTACGAGATCTAATAAATTTACGTGATTCATGATGTGTTTAAAGTCTACTTACTCTATTTTATTTTTTCGCGTGAGCACAGCTTGCACGATCATTCACCACCAAATCTAAGATTTACTATCTAAATACCTTTGAGTTTAAATCGCGTGCCTTCTAGAAATCCTCTCGGCAGAATCTCGCGTTTGAATTTCAGGAAAATGATCCCCAAGCTAAACTAAACAAAAAATTTAAACGACAATAGTCCATCATTTAATCCTAGCCTTGTTCAATTTCACGCTAGTCTCTAAGCAAACTAATAAATAGTGGAGGACCTATTTGAGAGGGAGAATCAAATTTTAACCATGGAGAGTCAAACTTTAACAAAGAAGATGGTTCAGAATCAATAATAGCATGCTGTCATAACAATTCATATACAAACATAAGGGTAAATTTTAAAGAAAGTCATGTCAAATTATCCTTTTGAATAATCAAAACCTCTACATACACTCAGCAGCATCTGCTTCCTGATTCTTCTTTCTCTTTCTCCTGCGTGTCTTTTTGCAAATTTAAGACTCTATCAGGCTCATGTATCTTCGCCTCCTTCAAAGCTTTCGGAGCGATCTCGTCTTTGATCATCTTGGCAATACACTGAAATGCTTCGCTTATATTCTCATTCGTTTTTGCGCTGGTCTCAAAGAAATGCAATTTGAACTGCGAGGCAAGCTCTCTCCCTTCTTCTGTCGTCACCACCCTTGCTTTTTCATCTGCATCGCATTTATTTGCAACGAGGATCTTGCTGGAGTTCTGTGGTGCGCTTGAGTTCGCTTGCTTCATCCAGCTAACAATATGATCGTATGATTCACGATCCGTGCAGCTGTATACAAAAATCACACCGTGAGTGCCTTTGAAGTAGCTTTGAGTAACAGTCTTAAAGCGCTCTTGGCCAGCGGTGTCCCAGATCTGCATCTTAAGGGAGATATCATCAAAATGAATCTTTTTTATCTTGAAATCGATTCCAATTGTAGGTAAATGATTTTCTGAAAATCTGCCTTCTGTGTATCTTAAGAGCAAACTGGTTTTCCCAACAGCGGAATTGCCGACGATTAATAATTTAACGACAAGCTCATTATGTTTGTTTTCATTCATTTTGATTGACACGTTGGTAAAAGGTTTTAATGCGAATTAGATTCTCTACACTGTGCAGTCTAATAAAAAATTTACTGAAAAAAATAATTTAAGATATTCAAACCCAAGTCTGTTTTCTAAGAGCGCGAGATTCCTTTTCATACGTAAAAAAGGATCTATTTAAGTTCACAATAAAAATGGAGCTGTGTGCTACATAAAATAGTGGGGTTTCTATCGAATTGGATTGAAGAATAAATTGAGAAAGGAGAATGCTATACTCTAAATGGGTTTTCGGACAGCTTAGAAGTGCCCAGTTTTTTGTTTTGGATTCTCGAAAATTTCTCTCTTTGAGCTGTTAGAGATCACGGTGTATCAAGATACACGACTGGTGTGTTGTCCTTGATTCTTGAGTGATTTGAAATCTTAATTATTCGATTTTTTTGGATATTTTTGACTTTTGACTTTTTTGTTGTTTTGGATATGTTGTTTTGCTATCCTAGGAAAATTAGATATGACGTTAAATTTCCTCTCGGAACCCGAGTTGCCAGAGGTCCCCAGGTCCATTGAGAAGATTACAATTGAACATCGCTGCAATAGTTCAGCGAGCTAGATGAGAAATGAGTAAGAAAATGGAAAGTACAGACAATATATAAATCCACCAAGATATACTTCGATGTATTTGTGAAGTAAATGAAAATGCTCTTCTCCGCGAAGAAACCCTCCTTGGGTTTTGATTTAATGCAAGATGAAGAATTAATGATTGAATCCACCTCTTCACTAGTTCATTCTTCGACATTCGACAGCCAACAAAGATCAACTAGCTCTTCTCTTCAAATAGTCTTAGTTGAAACACGAAAGAATGTAAAAAATCAGTAAATCAACGCTCCTCAATTCGCTATTACTAAATAATTCAAAGATAATCGAACCTTTTCTCAGAAATTTTACACATATCAAACCACAACGCGAACCGCGGCGGAGGAAATCTGAACCTAACGAGAGTACTTCAACTATTTCTTCATAAAGAAGCCAAGTTATACTAAACATTCTGATATTTTTGGTTTTCTGCCGATAGCTACTCTCATATTTCACTAATTCATTCTCAATAAATTGAACTCACTCTTTGATCAGAGCTGAATCAAGGCCCTCCTACCTCGTAATTATTCCATGAGCAGCACAGAGGTTTGTCAGGAGTCACGACACGATGCACTCTAATTTGAGTAATTATTTAAAAAAATTAAAAAGTCCATATACCCTGAATGCAGTTAAGCATTTGGAATAATTCAAATAAATATTTTATGAAAATTTTGATCGAAAAGAAAAAAATTTTAGTCTGTGTTCCCTTTTTATGCTATTTTAGTCATTTGATAAAATTTGAAGAAGGATTTCGAAAAACGATCGAAGCTTTGGAACGTGGCCGTTGCGATTTTTGATTTATTAATTTTATAAGACCGAGAAATACAATCTCTTTCGAGGGCATTTGCCATTTTTTTAAAAAATAACTTGAGCATCAAATCAAGATCTTACAATAGTAAGCTATTCTCTTTGGAGATCCTAAGCTATTCGGTCTCCCAGTGAGATTATTTAGCATTCACCTCATCGACGGAGTGAGTTCTCTCTCTTCTGTATCCTATAACTGCTCTTTTGGTTTGTGTTCCTCTTATTAAGATTTCTACTGAAATTTTCCTTAACGAGTGTTTTTAAAAAAAAGCCAGTATATTAAAAATTCGCTCATTACGTTGTTCGATAGAACAATTTGATTCGAAACAGCGAATGTATTTATTGCCATCTCAGGTCAACATCTCGTGATTCCCAAATCTTATCACAAATAAACAGCTTCCACCCATCACTCTGCTTCAGAATATGGTGTTACTTGAGAAATCAGTTTTTCCTCGCATAAATATTCGAATTTTAACTTCATCTTCTCACATTGTACTCTAGGATCTCGTCAGGTTCCACAATAATTCCATAGACTCTCCATTTGAGATTCGTAATAGCATCTATGGGAACGAGCAGGAAGATTTGAGCGAGGCGTTGCTCGTAAATTAATTTTCGCCGACTGCCAGTGAGAATCTTCTCGAACGTAGAATATGAGCGAAAAATTAATTCGGGAGCAATTCAGAATTACCAAAATAAACAATTCGGAACGGTCAGTGATTTAAATTTCTACGTTTTAACCATTTTTACACCAATAATTTTTGATTTCACTGATCGCGTCAGCACCTATAAAAGCAAGCCAAATCGCAATTATTAAAATAATTCATCTATATTCTTAAAAAAATTATCCTATACCTGAAGCTTTCAAGCAAAAAATGGCAACCTCTAAGCGCAAAGCTCAATCCCAATCCTCTTCAAAGAAGATCCAAAACCAATTCATGCAAACTTTTTATTCTTTGATTGATGTAAGCATCGATTCATTCTTCCATGCGTTTATCATTCCATTCCTTGCCAATAGAGCCAAAACTACTCAGATCTGATAAACTGGGGCGAGGAAGGAGCCTCTTTCACCATTTACAAGCCGAATGCGTTCTCGCAGATTGTTCTTCCGATTCTATGCAAACACAAGAACCTGTCTTCTTTTGTACGCCAGGTAAGAACCTAATAATGTGCACTTCTTAACCTATGATTCAAAGCTTAACATGTACAACTTCAAGAAATGCAAATTGAAATCGCAAGCTGATAATGACACCATGACTTATTACCATCCTTTCTTTATGAAAAACAAGCCGTAATATTTCCCTCCGCGCTTCTCGATCTCTAAATCATTATTATAGTGAGCTCCTGAAAAGCATAATTCGAAAAAATCCTCGCCGAATGCTGGCAGAAAAAAGAGCACATCTCCAAGAACTAGGAATTGACTCGGCCTTGGATAAATTTTCTGCAATGATGGACCAAAAGTCTCTAGTAAATCTTTGGCAGTTGAATGGGAAATGAAAATAATTTGATAGGAACAAACAAGCTGCAATGAAACGAAATCATCTGGTAAAGAGAAAAAAGAAGAAATTGTCGAGAATATGTTTCAAATAATGTAAATTTTCTATTGCTATCAATAGCTGAACCATAATTTAGAGAGGCAGTAAGTGCTAAGAGCGATGAAAGGACTATGTCGATGATCAGAAACTATTTAAATGACGATGAAGATGATGAAAACAACGAAGATGATTGTTTCGAATTCTCGAAGCCGACAAAAAAAGTGCAGAAATCTCGCGATAGCAGTTTCTCAACAGATGACAGCGCACCAGAACTCCAAACAGATGCTATTCCCTCGGATTTTTTCTTTTTTGACAGCAACAAACAAACTAAAATTCCTTGGGCTTCAATACTCCCGCTTTTGAAAGAAAGGGATCTCATCAGTTGCGTAAGCTTACTTCTATGCTTCAAACCTGACGTTTTTTTTTTCTCTCTAGCGAAACCTGATTTCAAATTTATTTCTCTCAGAGAAAACGAAAAATGAACCTCTTTACTGCGAAAGCGATTTTTCATATTCATCAAATGCGCAAGATCTCTCGATGAGTCGAGTTACAAGCTCATGCGATGAATATTTGAAGTTCGGATCAGAAGGTTACTAAGAAATGCACAAAAGCATAGGCTTAGGAAACCTTTCTCTTTCTGAAATTAGAAATTAAACGAGATAGTTATTCGGTTCATATATCTTTCTTTGTGAAACATTTTTTGTTTTGAGTGGGGTTAAGCCCACGACATCTCGAGATGTTTCAAGTTTGCATAAAACTTGAGTGATTTATACATGCCCGTGTATATAACCAGTTTATATTTAACTTTAAAGCTTCTCTGTATAGAACTTACAAATCCTGTACTCTAATGATGCGACATGAAAGCAACAACGGTACCTAATAAAGATCAGTTGACAGAGTCTTGTCAATTCTCTATGAGGAAAGGCTTTTGCTTTTTTAAAAACTTTTGTATCAGTAGGGTTATTGCCTTATAAGTTTAGATCAGCGTTGTGACTGATCGACGAAAATTTGGGAGTTTAGCGACTTAAATAAATTATAAAAATTCCAAATTCATTACTGAAAAATGACTATCATGATGGTTATTCGCGCTGGAGGCATTTTGTTTTTCCCATTCCAGCTTTTCTGAGCCTTGAAATGCGCAACATCATCTTATATGTTCATTTTGCATTTTTTGATTTTTCGGCTGACACCTTCTCAAGTAGGTTTAGCTCATTACGATAACTCTTAACTTAAAACGCGTTTTATCTTTTGACTAGACGAACAGCGAGTTTGCTTTAGAAGAAATGCATGCGCTACGAGATAGCAAATTCAAATTCAGCTAGCCAGTAAAATTAAACAGTTATAAAAAAAACTGCTATAAAATAGCTTTGTTTGTTAATTATGAACCCATTAGCAAAATTCAGAGTCAAGATCTGTCTCATTGCGTTTCTCTCTGCATTAGAAACCACGAAGGCCTTATGACCAACAGTACCCTCAAGAGTGCTCTTATTCTGATTAAAAAAAAAATAATACATGACTCTGATGTGAATTTAATGAGTGACAGTTTTATCTTGAACATTAAAAAAACACTGGTATTTTGATTATTTACGCGATCGTTCTTCTTTTCATGAGAAAAAAAAGCTTGAGAGCTATTTATTCAGGTTCAATAAACGTATCTCTTGCTCATTAAAATAATTAAATAAAAAAACGATTAGTCGGTTGCTCATTGTATAGAAATACGTTATAGGTTCATGTGAAATCAGAAACATTTCAAACAAAACAAAACTGATGAAAAGCACCTTTCTTACCCTATGCTGGCTGCTCGGACTGTGCATGCTAGCATCTACCGTCTCTATCTCGAAGATGAGAGTCTCTCTAGCTAGTGACATCGTTGTACCCGCAAGTGACTCGAGTAAATTGAAGGCATTAACTTTAGAGAACGGAATGCAAGCCCTTCTCATCTCCCATCCATCCGCCACCTTAGCCGGCATCGCTATCCAAGTCGGAGCCGGCTCGCTCTCCGATTTCGACTACATGCCTGGTATTGCTCATTTCATCGAGCACACCATTATAATGGGCAGCGAGAAGTACCCAGGCGAAAACGATTTCTACGACTTCATCTCTCAAAACGGAGGCATCTCCAATGCATTTACCTCAGGCGAAGTCACTGACGTCCATTACCAAGTCAACACCGATGCCCTCGATCGTTCCCTTGAGATCTTCGCTGATATGTATCAGCATCCACTATTCACCTACGACGTCGCTCAGCTTGAATGTTTTTCCATCGAGAGCGAATTCCAAATGAATTACAATGAGCTATCCTTCCATCTCGAGGGCGTGCTAAAGGCTCTTTACGACCCAGGCCACCCTGCGACGAAATTCACGACCGGTAGCTACAAAACGCTCGTGAAAGACGTTCTAAGCGCCGGAAGAAACTTCTCCGAGGAAATGCGTCAGTTCCATCAGAAATATTATCATTCAAATATCATGAACATGGTGATAATAAGCAATGAAACTACCGCCAATATGGAGCAGATGGTCAAGAAGCATTTCTCTTCATTGACTCCAGATAACTCGCTTCCTAAAGACCTCTACGACCAGCTGCCAAAGCCATTGAATAAGAATCTCAAGTCATATGCGCAAATTCTGCTAGATTCTCCTGGAAGCCTGATAACTATCTGCTTTGAGCTCTCTCCTGCCAATAAAAACCTAAAGGTTAACCCTGTTAGATACCTTGATTACTTGCTCAGCGATAGTGGAGTTGGGAGCCTTAATGAATATTTGCTTTCGACTGGCCTAGTAGTTGGTTTCCAGGCAAACATCTTCGATGAAACAAGCTATCACACTCTGGTAATATTCAACATACAAGTTGTCGACGAAGGCATTTTTTATTCGGAATTCTTCGTGAGGACTATTATGGATTACATGGAATTCCTTAAAGCTGAGGCGATAAACGAAGAAGTTTATCAGACGTATGCCACTGCTAAAAAGATGAGCTTCGATTATGCGAACACTGAGTCCGATATGATCATGGAGCGAGCCTCAGATATTGCAACACATATTTCGGATTATGGCATTGATAATGCTTTTACAAACGGCCAACTCCTGCAAGAATACGATGAGCAGGTCATCAGAGCTCTGTTCGATGAGATCAACCCTGACAATATGGTGATTATCTACTCCTCAGATCTCTTCCAACTAGACCCGAAGATCCTACCTGACCATGTGGAAGATGTTCGCACAGTGGGAGATCCGCTGAAAGTAACCCAAAAGGGTCTTCACGCTGATAAATCTCATACCGGTGCCGAATTCAGCCCATTCATTTTGATCGAGGAAAGCGCTTCTAAACATCAAAAAAGCGAGATGGAATCGCAGGGATCATCATCTAGCAAAACTTATTTAACGCAAGCTGGTAATATCCGCTTCCAAGCTGTCGATCAATACCTTCCCAACTATAATACCAGATTCACATACAATGCGCTACCCCAAGAATTTTTCGATATAGTGAAAAACCCTATTGCGAGGCAAAACGCTGAAGCGCTATTCGGTAGACCAAACTTTGCGCTACCTGACACCAACGAATATTTGTCGGAAAATACCGATTTGATCTGTGATAGCGACGACCAAGCTCTCTGCAAAAAGGAATTTAAAGCCGATGCGGATAAAAAGCCTAAGGCTTATCCTCTTGGAGATGATGCGACGCTGTGGTACCAGCTTGATCGATCTTTCCTTGTGCCGAGAGCTGTTGTTAGCCTTGTCCTTACTTCTCCCGACGCGCTCAAGGACATCGACAGTTATGCTGAGTTTACGTTGTTCTGCGCTCAAATGAGAGTGATTCCTGAGACCTACCTGAGCGGGCTTATTGCAGGAGGCTTTCAGATCAGCATTTACTGTGAACGAGCTAATTTGATCATGTCGGTTGAAGGATTTACTGACAAACTGGATGAAGCAGTCGGTAGCTTAGCATATGCTATTGAGAATATGGTTGTTGATGAAGGGATCTACGAGCAGTTGGTTGAGATCGCAGCTGCGGAAGAGTACGCTATGGAGTTCCTGGGGCCTCGACAACGTACTGAGGTGCTATTGAAATACTTGTATGATAGCCACTATATGGGAGAGCCACTCGCTGCAGCTATCACCAACATAGATCCTAAGAAATGGATGAAGAAATACAGTGACTCAAGGAGAAAACCGTTCTATTATGAGGGATTAGCTATCGGAAATATAGAACTCAAGGATGCCACACGATACTTACTTGAATTAGTCGATGCTTTAGGTTTAGAGTTCGTAGCTGAATCGAAAATTCCGGACGACAGCGTCAAATTGCTTGAGGACACGTACATCGCCTACAGAGAATGGAATAGTCTAGAAGACAGCAACGACAACGCGATTTTGAACTACTATCAAATTGGACCCAAATCTCCTGAGGCCTTAGCAACAGCCGCGCTGCTCCAAACAGTGTTTAGAAACGAAGCTTTTGATGAGCTGAGAAACATAAAGCAACTAGGATACGTTGTGTTTGCGCGAGTCGCGGTCTATCCGAATGCGCTGGGGCTCATCGTTGAAATCCAAGGCCCAGTGAAAGACTCTAATGAATTAGACAAAGAAATCGAGCTGTTTGTGGGTCATTTTTATGAATATCTGAAGGGAATCAGCGACGAAGAGTTCAGCAATATGCAAGACGCTTACTTGAGCGTACTAGAAGGAGACCCAGCCACATTGCTCGATAAAGCCAATATTTATTTAGCCGCAGTGGCGAGACCTAACAACGATTTTAAGTCGCTTGAGAAGCTGTCAGCTGAAACGAAGAACTTGAAAAAAGAGGACGCGATTAAATTGTTCAAGAAGTCGATGATCGATTCTCCTAATAAAATTAGTATCCAAATCTGGGCCAATACTGCAGAGACGATACCTTTAGTAGGACTGAACGTTCAAGATACATTTGCTAAGAAAAAAGAAAGCGTTGTCATTGATTCTGTTGATGATTTCATAGGCAGTTTCAAGTAATTTTGTATGCTCTCAATTTGATGTGTAAAAATGCAAAAAGTTACATAACTACATAAAACGTCTTTCTTAAGGTGATATATCTAAGTCTATCCATGGATTACCTTGAAAAATAAAAAGTTGCTTTCAGGTTTAATGAAGCTGTAGTGAGCGGATGGAATATATCTCTGGTAAATTACTATTCTCCTAAAAACTTGTCATTTGAGCATTATCTCCACATTTCGATAAATCCTTTTGAAAAAATGAATTTCATTTGAATAAATTTACGTAATTTACAATAAGAGAATAAATCCTAACTGTTATATCCGACTGCGAAAAGTGAATGTGGCTATACTATCAGCTCTGCGATTTTAAAGGAGACTCGCTGATTAAACTCTCCAAAGTCGAGCAAGAAGCTAGTCTTTCTCAGAAAGGGAGTTTGAATGCTTTGGCGCGATCGAGTTATCAGCAGGGTTTTTCACGGGGGATAATTATGCAGCGCACGACGGCGATATTTTACAAGGTGTGCCCGGTTGGTAAGGATTCTTTGGTTACGCATAATCTCGTCGCTCTTCATGAAAACCAATCTTCGTCGTACTGTATCGAGCGGTTCAGTCAATGGGTGTCGTTCCTCAATGAATTTCTGGTGTTCTACTTTGGGAATAAATCGCTGACGCAAATAGATCCTTCAACAGCAGTGCAGATGAAAAAGGCTTTAAAGGTAATTTGATTTTTCTTCTGAATTTTTCGAATTTGAATCGATCATCGCATCTCTCTCTCTTTCGCTTTCGTAGCCCTCTCTCTTTCTCTCGAAGGCTCTGAAAATTAGGGTAGATAGGATAGTTTGTGTTAGATTCATCAACGGTTAGGCAATAGAATCAAATGGGAGTCATGTTAGCTGTTTCGTTGAATATTGCGATTGAAAGGGTATGTTTCGAAATTAGGCTAGCTTTAGGAGCGTGTTTCTATCACATTATTTTATAGCATTACATACGTAAATAAATATATGTATCTTCTTATTTCATAATTATTATTTTGCACTTGCATTTGTGCATGATATCTTGTGAATTCTTATTTTCGCCTTATAATGAACTCCTTAGCAGACAGAATTTCCTTTAAAATTATAAAATAATGAGGATAGACCTGATTTCAATAACTATTATGGATACCGATCGACATATTACCTATTGAAAGCGTATTTTGAGGTTATCATTCGTATATTATTGAAACAAGCTTCTACTATCTTTTTTTCCCCCTCAGTGACAGCTCAGCTCTACTCGTCGAGGAATTGAAAAGTAATAGCCAGACATACAGAAGATTAGAAGTATTCGGCTTGTGACTTTTTCGATTTTTGATTCGAATCTTTGATAAATAAAGATTTAAGACAAATAAAAGGCGGGTTTAGAAAGCCTGGATATTCTAGGCACTATTTTGCTACTTCGACATTATGAACACCACCAGCAGCGCCAATCAAGAGAATATTTGCCCGAACATTTGGCAAATGTCAGATTCCAACTTTTCTCTTTCTACAAAACAATCAAATCATCGAAATGTAGGAATTAGTCCTTTGATCAATATGGACAAATCGAGTTTGATGAATAGAGACAATCATGATCTGTTGATATCAAGAAAACACAAACCAAGAACCAAAACTTTTGTGGATGATGGAAAATTTGATGAAGTTTCCGGAGTGTTCCTCTCAATGGCAGCTTCAGACAATCCAAGATACCGCAGAATAAGGAATATTGCTTCTCCACGCGAATCCTTTCATTTTGGAGATTCGCTCAGCAAACAACTTCGTATAGAGAGCAGTGATTCGTCAGAATTTTCGTCTCCTTTGCTACAATCAAAAACAGGGCAATTTGCTTCTCCTTCAAACAGCCAACATAGGCTTTCTAAAAACGAAGTTATGGAAGTCAATGATGGTTCTGATTGCAAAACAGAAATAACTGAAGTATTGAAACGGAAACATTCATCTTCATATGAGGAGAATAAAGCTGATGCTCATGAGGTGAAAAGGAGCAATAATAAAGAGAAAACTTCGAAGGATCTACTTCCCCAAATTGAACAGACGATTTTCGGAGAGCTCAGGGTTAAGAAGGACTCAGCCGAATTGGCAATCGAGAATTGGATCAATCTTCAAGCGAGGCTAAAACACTTTCACAATCTTGTTAAGATAGGTACATTTTATCATTTCCTTCTTTGTGTTTAATCATCCTCAAAGAATCAAAAGCGAGACAGGCGATGGAGGAAGAGTTACGTAAGTTGAATTTTGGACACCAAAGACTCAAACTTTATTTGAGGAATACGTCTCCTAAGCTAGAAACTGTACCACTTCGTCCCGTATTCGATCCTAACTTATCAAATCATTAAGCAGCATAGTGGAACTGATAACCTTCATCATCTCTATGAAGACTCATATGAAATCCTTCAGGACACACAGCATTTTGTGCAAGTTATGATCTTCGAATTGATGAGAAATCCGCTTGTTATTCCTTTGATGGCAAGAAAACTCGATATATCTCAAATTCGCATATTCGAAGAAACGATATGTTCCTCATTGTCTGAGAATCCATTATCAGATGAAGCTTTCGAACCCAACTTGCTACGAGTGTTGGGAGAAGTGCTGAAAGTACATAAATTGTCTTGGGAGCGTTTCGTTGATTTTCTGTGAATTTGTAGAATAACTTTCAGAAAATGGACCACAATCAGCTGATTGCTGAGACATTTTCAGAGAGACTAATTTCGAGCTATATGAAACGAATCGAGTTTCGGGCTTATGGAAAACAAATTTTGCAAGGCCCTCTAAATCGAATTATCAAAGAAACCACACAAATTATTTTAGACCGAAAGAGGTAAATTACTTCTTATTTGCAGCTTTGGACAATTGTTGACGATGAATAGAATAGAGGAAGCTCTCAAAGCTTTTAAATCCCAAGATTCTAGCTCTTTTTCAGCGTTTCTCATTTTTGTGAATGAAACGAACAAGCAAGATGTGGAGGATGATGATGAGTTAGGTGAGCAGATCGTAAAATGTTTTGCAAATAACATTTTGAAAATATAGTGGCTCCAATTTTCAAAAGACCACCTAATGAGGAGATTCAGATAGGTTTGACTGAGTCTGGGTGGCCTTTGCAACCTCCAATTAAGGGGATTTGTGTAATGAAAAAAGAATTGACTCACCGTTCGAGAGCAGATACCGTATTAATAAAGGACTAGTACTCAAACTATTATAAACGATGAATTGACAATATTTCTTTTCATGCTCCGTAGTGACGTAAAACAAGCCAGCGAATTTATCTTTACCGAAAATGTCAAACGGCTCAAGCGGATTGTCAACTGCTTTATTCAGTCGATATTTGAGAATATGCCCTCCATGCCAATGGGCATGCGAATATTATTCAAAATCATAATAAAGCTACACAATGAAAAGGTACCTTAGATAATTTGCCATTTTGTAATTTTGTCTCATAGTTTCCTGTCCTCAAGAAAAAGGAATCCCGGAAGATATTAAGTCGTTTTCTGTTTCAGCAATGGATTCTCCCTCAGATTCTTTGGCCTAACGCCGATGGAATTCTTTATGACTTTGAGAAAGACGATAGTCCGGATTTAAATTATCTTGAAACAGTCCACTTGCTCCGGAGAGTCTTTTTTCAGGAGGAGTTCAAAGAGAGTGACGATAGAAGTTGCCTTAATGCTTATATAAAACACTACAAGTAAGCTTATTTCTCTTGGGGAGCTTCCTGACTGGAGATTATAAGAACATCTGTTGATAATTATTACGCGGAGGTGATAAACGTGAATGATAATCTTGTAGAGGCAATCTTAAATGGAACCTACGAGAGTCGTGAGATTTCGCCTCTAGAAGCAAGATCAGTTGCCATTTCTTTACAAGAAATCCAGTTCTTAACGATTAATTTATTAAAACTCTCGGCAGAGCTTGGAGAAGACTCTATTCTAATAAAAGCTGCAAAAAGGTAAAACATTCTTGAAATAGACTCTCGGAAGTAAATTTGATCTATTCACAGCATAAACTCCTTCGCTAAAGAAGCCGAGATTTTTAAGGAGCCTCCTCATCCGTTAAACTCGAAGCTAAGGTTGAGGCTATCACATGCATTCGTCCATTTATACCAGCTGAAAGTCCCAGCAAGTTTACAAATTGAAGAGTTTTCGAATCTTGTTGCACCTGCTCAAACCGGTTCGCGTCCTCCTACGCAGCAGGTATTGCCGTTTTTCTATTAGTGAATTCCATTCTAAACGGTCCATTGCAGATAGTTTTGCAGTGCAAATATCTCCTTAAGGATTTTCTCCTTCGAACTGACAATATTAAAACTGTCATGAGCCGTTTTGAACCTCGGATCTCATTAGAGCAAATAGTTAAACTCAACGAAGAGGTGAGAATGTCTGCATATCGAACTAAATCAATTCATTCAATAGAGAGAAGCCCATCTAAACGATCACGATAAGAAAGAGGTGTTGCTTTTAATGCAGAATTACTTTGAAAAACTGAGCCCGAACTACAAAGAGTCAAATTATTGGCTGCTTTGCGAGGAAATTTCGAATGAGCTGAACGAAAAGTTCGAACGAGTCACTCAGCAGATATCTGATGCAAAATTTTATCTCCTCGAAGCTATTGACACTCTGAAACGATCGGTAGAAACTTTGCGAGAGCTCTGCAGGAATAAGGACCGTGCGTCTAAAATGGCTCATGCGAGAAGACTTTTGCACAAAATGAAATTGCCACTCTGTTTGACGACTCCTGCGGATCGCATGACTCTGCTTCCAGAGCGGTTAAAACAAAATCAAGACTGGTTGCAGAATGAAATCATTATTTCGAAACAAACGGAATGTTCCCATGAGCAGCTAAAAGCAATCCCAGAGTTTAAAAGTCTCTTAGACAATTTTTCAGATTTCGTCTTACTATCACCCTAGAAAAACATAAAAAAGGAACAGAGAACCAATTGCTTGAGAAAAACCCTTGCCATTTTCAAACTGTGAACGAGTATCAAAAGTTTCTTTTGATGTAGTACTTATGTTATCCAGATTTATTGAGATCGTTAGCGCTCTACCTGAAATACAGGAAGCAGTTAAATCGATGAGATTTGGTGAAGAAGACAAATATGGGTAAAGCTACTACCTACAATGAATCCCATAATAATATTATATCTATAGCATCGGTGCTGCGTACACGGAATACATTACTACTATCGGAAAACAAATGATTGATTGTATGGTTGGCAACCCGGATTCTGATGAATCAACTTCGGTTATTAACGAGCTTGAAAATTTTATCTCAAAGCGACTGTATTCCAAGTAAATTACTCAAAAATGATACTATTACCTCTTATAAGAGTTTTTCCAGATTCTGAAACATTGTACGATAAAGAGTTTCGAGCGGCGTGCAAACGGTTGCAGCGGGTCGATTTTAAGCAGCTCGAGATACCAGAATACTTTCAACTTCAAGAAATATGGGATCTGATAGGAACAAGTAAAATAATAGCACATCAATATCAAACCAAAAACATTATCAAATTTCATCAAGAGCTAAATTTTATTGATCACCAAATACGAGTTTTCGACAAACTAAATATTCTTCTTGAATGCTTTCGGATGGTTAGCGACTCGTGTGAAATGGCTTCTCAAGGTGCAACTGCTAGCGCTGATGTGATATTTTCTGTTCTTGTCTACGTTGTTTTGAGAGCTTGTCCCAGGCGGTTTTCTTCGAATTTGAAGTAATATAAACAATAGGGCTTACAGCTATTGCTTTCATTCTCAATTTAGTTTTGTCGCTCTCTTTGTCAGGAAAAATCATCCTCAAGAGGGCCAAATACAGTATGTTCTACAGAGCTACAAGGCTGCGGCTGAATGGATAGAGTCTTTTGACAAGGACAACAGTAATCACAATGAAGAAATTTATCAAAGGTATGAGGATACATTATTTCTATCTATAAACATATATTACTCTCGCCTCATTCTCCCATTCATCCTTTAATATTTCAAATCATTAGCTTGAGAAAGAGCTTAATCGCGAACACAGTAAATGATAAACAAGAATTGTTGCAGACGGTTCACCGCTTCATTACGAATTATTTCTCCTTAAGAAACAAAAGAGCCTTACAAAAGCCTTTTCTTACAAGAGCTCTCACTGAGGTGTACAGTGCACAGGAGAAGAAAGGATTTAAGAAACAGACTTCCAACTTACATGCAGACCAGTTGTTGGATGCTAGTACTTACAAACGCGTTGGAGCGGGACTATCACCGTCATTCCAACCTAACGTACTCACGGAGCTCTTCGGCTTCTTTGGAGATCGATCACTGCTAAATAAAACACCGTCACTAGGCACTTTCCGCTCCGAGACAATCGGATCTGTGCCAAAGCTCTCTGGATATGCTTTTGATGATCTAATGAATGACTTCAAAGGAAAAGAGACCTTGAAACAGCTGGAAATCGCCGATCTTCGGATTTTCCATGACGAAAATGCGGTATTCGGGGTTCAAGTGGGCTATAGGGTGCATGAGATGATAATATACGCGCCTTGCCACTTAGGAAGGAATGCCAGAGAGAAATGCTTGATCACTGGAATTGTGCTTGGAAAAGGCGAGTATATTACGAAAATACAGGGTAGTTATGGAGAATTCATTGAAAAAATTGAGGTTCGAACAAACTGGGCGCGAATGATAGAAGCTGGGAGCTCCAAATCCGTGCAGTTTGAAAATTTGATCCCACGAAATAAGCGTTTAATCTCTCTAGGAGGGTTTTGTAGAGATTATCTTAATGCTCTCTATGCATATTATGAGTAGGGTGGGTGCATGTTTGTAAGATTTTTTAAATTCTCATTGTTTAAATTTTACTTTTTGCTCAAGTTAAAACGAATTAAATTTTTTAGTAAAATCTTAAAATATTTTATCACAGGTGCGATGGGAGGCTGCCAAAGCGGAGGTTGTGGCTCAAATACAGATATTCAAATCGTCCAGGAGTAGCCTCTAACACCATATGTCTTACCTCTCTTACCTGATTTTCTTCGATAGGCTTCAGGTTAGAGCATCCACTTGGACTAAAGAAGCGACGTTTCTCTACGACTACATGGATACAACTCAAATTGAGCATACTTCATTTAAGATCACCGAACCCAGTAACTCTTTATCAATTGCTAGCTCGGCTTACCTTCTCTTAAGGTCTCGTGCTGAGAAAAGAGAATAAAATCCACGTGCAACGCAAGCAGATGGAAAATGTATGCGTTAAAACAAAAAATAAAAGATCATTCTTTTTGATACTCGATAGGGACTACTGATTCCTGAAGGTGATGTTTTAATGAATGTATACAAAGAGAAAGGCCATTTGGCACTGGATGCAGTCTGTGATTTCTCCGAAGAAGATCAATTGAATATGGATAATGAAAAAGCTCTTGCAAAGATGCCTTGGTTGGTTGCTAAGCCCCTTCCATCGATGAAAAACTTTGAGGTAGCTGGTTTATAGGTTGGTCCATTTAATTCCAACTACTTTTTTGTGGTTAGGGGTATAGATTGAATGAAAACGACATCATCAGACTCGGAAAAGTCAAGTTCCGTCTGAAGAAAAAGTTCCCAAGCGAAGCGATGGAAAATATTGTTTCTCAGAACCTTCAAATCAAAGTAACGCAATCGTTCTTGTTTTTCAAATATTTGGTTTGTTGCTATTGCTTTGCTTTGAAGTCAGCAATTCTTAATTCTTCTTCACGTAGGACCCTTCTTCGCCTTCATCATTACAGCAGCAGCAAAACCCTACTCCACGAGAGCTGAGAGTCGACACAGGTCGGATACCTAATCTTTCAGAGGTTACCAATGGTGGGCACTCTAACCAGGGGAATCCTACGACACCCAGAGCAAAAAACCCCTATTTTTCTCCTGTACACCGGCAAAAAATGATAAAAACAAGATCCGGATCAGTGTCCCCAACTTGGCGCAGTCAAGAGAGTTTGACTCGCACTGCCACTCCAAGAACCCCAGGCCCTTTGATAAATTTATTTGATTCGACGCACGCTCAGGAGCTTATGGCTACTAAAGGAAATGGGAACATTAATCTCGATTTTGAACCCAGAGAAGACGTTGCTGAACTTAAAAAGAACAGCGAAGTGGATAACAACGCCTGTAGAATCTGCCTCGATGAAGAGGAAACAGTTGACAATCCGATAATTCAACCGTGCAACTGCACTGGAACGATGAAGAATGTTCATCTGCTCTGCTTTAAAGAATGGATTAGCAGACAAGTAACTCAGAAGAAATCTCCAAACCTTCTTTCAATTGTGTGGAAGAAACTCCGGTGTGAACTCTGCAACACTGAATGCGATCGTAATTACACCTTTGTGTCATATTATTTACATGCTTTTATGACAGAGGTCCTCGAAAAAGATGGAAAAGAGTATGATTTGATCGAGATGCCGCTTATCGATACGCCTCACCTGATTTTGGAATATTTCATTAATAACAAGTCGCTAGGGTTCCATATATTAAAATTCTCCAAAGAAAAGTCGCTCATCACATTTGTAAAGCATTTTACATGTTCAGTCAATGAAAGTTTATTGTAACTAGGGCCGAGGAAGCACTTGTGATATTAGAGTGAATGATAATACTGTGTCCAGAATGCATTGCTCGGTGGAATTCAAGCGCGGAGCGTTTTATTTACAAGACCTTGGGTCAAGGTTTGGATCGTCGATTCTGCTTGATCACCCGAACGATTTGACTGAGGAGCATAATCAGTTCCTCCTTCAAGTTGGAAGAACGATATTAGAATGCCGTTTGATGAAGATCAGAATACCGATACGCAAAATAAACGACAAGTACAGTTCGTTATTGAGTGTTTAGAAATTTCATGCTTTTTATTGAATGATATTAGAAAATCGAGAGTGGTTCCTCAGCAAAACAGAGAAGAGAACGCAACTCCGGCATTAATATCAGAAATTGAACATAGAACTAAAAGCGATAATATGATTCCGGTGACGCCTCTAGACCAGACGAACAGAATGCTGGCGAGCACAAACACTCTTCAAATCCAGGTATTCAATTATAAGAGAATAGTATTAATTCACACACTTTGAAGGTTACGCAGAGACAGCACCATGAGCCTGAAGAAGAGCATAAAGAACAATCTGAACAGCAATTGTAAAAAGAAAAACATTTAGATGCCTACAGTTAGCCAACATATATAATTTTTATTGCATTTCAAACCTTGACTTTTGACTTAATAATGTCTAATTCAGACTCGGGTTTTAGTTTCTATTTCCCTTTCACTTTTCTTGCTAATTATTACACTTTTTTTGTTGTGTAATGTAATTGACTGTATGGCAAATTTTTTATTTAACAAATGTCTTTTTATTGTTTAATGCTGTTGCTCTAGACATTTGTTATCATTGAGCACAAATTATATATGATTTGGTAATTACTATTGAAAAATAACATTCGCTTTTCACGATAAGTTACGCGAAAAATTGAATAAAAATAAGGAATATCAACAGATTATTCGAACAAGACAATCTGTTTTGGATTCATCTAGCTTTAATTTAAAAGTTTCTTCAATATTACTCAAAAACACGAGTATAGCGTCAAGTCTCTTTTAGTACCCGAGTACAATTTCTTCACCATTCAAACTCCTCTGATCAGAGGAAGTCCAAGTACCCATGCCTTTCAAGAGACAAGAAAAACGTGAAGAACAGTATCGCGTTAGCAGCAAAATAAACTCTCTTCACTTCATAAATCACCTCTTTCATTTTATTCAAAATATTAGTCCCTTTAAGATTCCCAGTAAGCTTCCACGCCAACCCTACCAAAATCCAGAAAAATACCTCACATCCCAGTTCAATACCACTTGATATTTTAATCGTATCATAGGTCTCAGGTTTAATTCGGTTGAATGAATTAGTTACATTGTCACTGAGCTGATAAAAGCAAAGGAGGATAATCCAAAACGCAATGATGATGTATATATCGCAAATTTGAAGGATCCCGAATTTGATAGCCAGCGTTTCAAAATTTTGCACCTTATCGCTTTGGGAAACAGCTCCCATGATATTTTCTCCGAATAGCTCTTTATGAGTCGTTAGCCTTGATTGCCTTCGAGTTTGGCTTGAAATCTTCCTATTGAGACCTCTTTTCAACTTTCTCCACCTCCGAGTAAGCATTTTCCCGCCTCTACTAATCAAATTCCTCACGCATTTCCATAGCATTCCATAGAGAAGGTACACTAATATTTTATATCCAAGCCGAATGGCAACCGCATACATAGCTTGTTCTAGTGTATCGGCCCTCAGGAAAAAAATTCGAAAGGGCAGCGCTCCAAACGCTGTTGCAAGGAAAATCGCGTTATTACCTAACTCCAGCTTGCAGGACTTATTGATCCATTCTAAAAGTGTACGAAAGCAGTCCATCACAATAGGATAAATGGCGACAAGAATAAAGGAAATATTTGTGCCTGAGCTCGCTTTTAGGGCGATAAAAAGCTGTTCGAGGCCAAACGCGATGAATAACTGAACAAATGGGAGAAAAATCAGGGCTAATAAGCCCCAGAGTTGTGTGGAGCTGATTACTAATACTTTGTTGTCTGATGTTTTCTCGATGCTATACTGGACCCATTGGTCGTTTTTCTTCATCATCGCTTCATTGATCGAAAGATTTCGAATGGCTTTTCTTGAAACATTGTTTCCCTCTCTTCTCTGAGCTGCTGCAGGCGCCTTCAATTTCATGCCGGTTTGCTGCAGCTCTTCAAGAAATTGCTTATAGATTTCTGTGTAGAAAAAGCTTTTCTTTGTTTTCTGTTTCTCAATGCGTCGCAGCTGTTTCCATTTTTTTCGAAAATAGAAGCAGTACGCCATCATCGCAAACCCGATAATGATTCCCTTGTAGAGTCCTAACCAGTAGATGCTATCAACCGCGCGCGTTTCAAAGAGGACGGTAAGTCCAAGCATGAGACCTATTGTTTGAATAAATATCCAACCATGATACCAAACGAGTCTTGTGTATAAGACCAAATGATCTTTTGTTCGCAACGGGCTTGTGAGTTCCGTCATTAGAGTTATTATGTAGATTCCAAGCAGCATTCCATCAATTGCAGCTGTTCCATAGATACAATAACCAGCTAGGTTATAAGAATGACTGGTCACAGCACCAGTGAAGGCGATTGCTAGTGATGATCCAATTATTATTACACCAAACAGTAGCATCCTGAGCGCCAAAAGGATTGTTTCTACACGCTTGGACCTCTGCTTTGTGTGATTGGAAAAGAGATTATTAATTACACTTGCTGTCAAAACCTTTTCATTATGTGATCCTTGCAATGTACTGCGACCAGAAGGGTTGAACGTGAACACTGAAGGCAAAATAGCCTTCTTCGCGGTTGCTATCTCCAAAGATACATCTATCATTTGAGAAGTGTTTTGGCTCTCAGTAACCTTCTTCGGACTATTTGTAATAGGATCTGGCTGTTTCAATTGCACTGCCGGCCAAAAATGGCTGGTTTTTTTCGCCATTGATTGAGTTTGAATGACAATATTATCGGTGTGTAATACTTGATCTGCCCCTGTGCTCAGTATTCTATCGTTTGCCGTCGTTAATGAATCACCGGTAGTATCACAACTAAATTGTATTCGAGAGGCTAGGTGATTAACTGTGTTAATCGATGTAAATGAAGGCTCTGGCTCCGTGAGATCGCCCTTGGCGAAGCGGCTTGCCTCATCAATACCTGAAGAAGGTATGGCAATATTGCCAGCTCTCTCTGAAGGGATGGATTCGTTTTCATTTGAAGAAAAAGGAGAAGGGAATTGATGGAACAATTTTTTCAATGGGTTGATAAAAGATTCTCGTTTTGGAACGATCTTTTGCTCAGTTGGAGTTTCTTCGGCACCTGATTTTGATTTGATCGTTAGAACTACAGGTTCTGCAAATCTAATTGTTTTCGTAGGAGATAATTTTGGGTGGTCGGGGTTAGTAGCAGAAGATTCACCAACAGAATTCATAATAACTGGTTCTGAAAATTCTCAGCTGCTCGTATCTGATGTTTAGATAATTTATTGGCTTGTTTATTCAATTAAAAACCTTGGAAGTTGTCTTTTAATACTCATTCTAATTATTTCTGTCGTTTATTTCTGGTTGAAAGATGTATTCATAACAAAGAAGCGTCTAGAGTTGAATATCCTCCCTGCTCTGGAGGATTCAAAGAGTTTTAGGGGTAAAGACATCTATGTAATTCTTTTACGAACATAAAATTATCTGTTGAATGTCGATTCGAATGGAAAAATACAATAAAAATTAATTCCCAATAAAAATAAGTAATAAATGGTCCGCTTCTCAAAAACATGATGATTTCATGGGAGTTAACTAAGATTATCTCTTCCTGAAAATGCGCGTAACATGGCGACAAGTAAGCAGGCGATTGTTTGAATAACTAGAAGCGTAAAGTATTTTCTATTGAACAGGGACCGTCTCCGACAAGAGAGCTGAATAAGAGGTAAAGCTTCTAATTTCAACACAACGATTTTCGGAAACAACGCTTTCTACTGAATTGGTTTGAACTCGAAGAAAAATCTCATGCTGGTCGAGCCATTTCTTCAGGAAAAAATAATTTATACTCATCCGTTGCTCATTCCGAAAGAAGCGTTGATCTATAAAATTTTATTCGAATTTTCTGAGGGAAAATGACTAGAAAGCTCTTAAAACTGTTTCTATTCGTGGTATCTGTAATAAGTATCAATTGTGCTCCTTCAGTTGCCTCCATCAAACCTTTTGGAATCGCTCATTGTCGTGTCGAAGAGCAGATAAGTATCGATTTAGATGAGTATATCACTGGATCGAATGTCACACACCAACTTATCGATCCTCCTGCATTTGCTTCTATGCGTCCAAAAATATTCAATTTCGCTACTTTTCAAATTCACTCCTCTTCCAGCAAAATAATCGCCAACTATATCCCTCAAGATCACCTTGGCTATCCGAATTCCTCAGAGCCTTTCCTTCTATTGACAAATGACCTCAAAATTTATCTCGGAAGCTTCAACTCAGCACCCAGCAAATCAATCAGCTTTTTATATTTAACACGAGCAATCACTCTGACTTTAGTGTGACAAATTCTTCATCTGTTTGTAACACACGGTCTGCGATTCGCACAGAATGAGGACTAAAAGCCTTTCAGTTTTCGAATGGAACCATTTATTTATTTCGCTACTAACAAAAAAGTGCCAGCTGCGATTGCATTTCTGGAGGTTTTATTGAAATATGGAAACTCGCGTCAATGCGAAATTTGACTCTGGTTGCCACGATTCAAAAGGGATTGTATGGAGAAAATTTAGAACCAAGCGGATTAGGAATCCACTTGTCGGAATATTGTTTGCAGTGGCTGGACTCATATTCTTAGGAAGCAGATTTTGCTTTCCTAGCAGCAACGATAACTATTCATCGAATACAGCATATAACTATAAGCCGCAGGTATGAGATAATGTAATTTTGAATAATTTGTTAGTAAGGTTATTATTTAGATTATAAAGTTGGCATGGATATTTATATTTTCACTTTTATGGGCAATTTTTCTATGGAAGATTGTATCCTAATTGAGACAAACCTAACACTACATCAAGAGAACGACTGGTTTGATCAGTGAGCTGGATGAGAAGATGGAAGCCTGGTAATTGAAAAAATTGAATCATAGTCTAGATGTCTTGAGGAGAAAGTAGAAAACTTACTTGGCTGTTGAAGGTTATATTAAGAATTAACAGATCTAATAGAAAATAAAGTCCATCATTATCTATCATCGATATAAATTTGATTTTGTTAACAAAAACTCTTTTTTTGCAATCGAAATCGAATTCAAACTCTTTCTGAAATTTCCAATTAATAATTTTATTTTTTAAAATTTTAGTTTCTTGCTTTCCGTTTGTCACTTAGGTGATGTGTAGCTGCTAAACAACAGAGTAAAGGTAACCTGGTCATATCAAAATTGCAAAACAAAATGAGTTAGTCTGAGGTATGTATTATAACTTGCTGAAACTTCGACAATTATTATTAGAGTTTGGAGAATAATATCGCAGGTCAGGAGGTACAGAATTCCAATCACTCCGTAAGTGGGAGATAAATTGGAAAATATAAAACCAGTAACAAAGAATTAATTGAAAAAATAATACATATCAAAAGTCACTCCGAAATTCTAAAATGCAAGTATCCTCCTGTAGAACTGACAAACCTTTAGTAGCCAATCTATATGGGCAGTTCCTATATTATTAGTTGGTAATAGCAGTTATTGTCTCCATTAGTCGCTACTATATTATACTAAATTTTGATTGAAACGTCTCTTCTTGAAATAATTTACACGATGACAGTAATTGCAGCTAATGCTCTTGTTAAGCTGGAGTAGCAAACACTAAGAGAAGTTATCAGAAGCATCCGCACACCTTTATAACTAACTAATAAACCGAAATTGGTTCTCATACTTTCTCAAGTTTTTCAAAGTAGATTTCAATTATTCTGGAACTAAATCAATATCGAAGTCAGAGTCATTATGTTTTAAACTTCTGCATCATTCATATACATCGTTAACTATTCTTGGAGATGTATATAGTTCTTCAATACGCAGCAATCTTCTCCTCAACTCTAACAGTATTACTCCGAAATCCACCCTTGTGCTCTACTAATCGCTTGTTCGAACTTTCCCATCAATTCGGCTTTTTCAGTTTCACTCAGAGCTTGTGACGTTCAGAAATAAGAAATAAGAAACACTGGTTAAAATTACTTTCATCTTGGAATGCGGCAGCTAAGTCTTCCGGCTCGATACCAAATTTCGAGTGAACATGATCTTGATACTTATGAAGAATGATATCGAAAGGTTGATAAGGGAGCTGGTTGTCTTTCTATATAATGAAAACAATGAGAAAAAAACCACCCTCTCATTAGCTCAAAAATCATTACGATATATTTGTTAATTTCAGCAAAGGTTTCACCCGATCTGTCTAAATATCTGATGGCCTCTTCAATTGCTTCCTTAGTCTCTTCCTTTGATGGAATTTTCGTTGGCTTTAGAGATTGGCTTCATTTCATCGAATATTAGTAAAGCAATGGAACAATAGTTACAAGAGCCTCGGGATCAAGATCCCAGCAATATCCCCTAGTTCGGGACTCTTGGCTACGACACTCTCATGAAGATCTTCCTTAGTAATTTTGATAAGGCTGAGGACCTCGTTCACCGTTTCTATCAATAAACTTAGCGTCGCCTGGTTCAACCTGAGCAACAGACTCATGTATTCTTCTACACCAGATGCGGCTCGTCGAGCTATTTAGAAAAAAATCTGATAGAGCGCAGAAGTCATTCATGATTAGTACCTTTGCGATCTTCCTGCACGAGCTTATGAAAAGGCTTCTCTGCGAATGCAAGGAATGTATCATATATTTGATTAATAGTTTCCAACGACAAATGTTTGCCTTCTCGTTCGATCGAAACTGCAGAAACTAGTCTTGATTTCGTTTCATCTAATATTTTGTAAGGGTCTTGCGCAGGCTGTGATTTTGTTTCCTGAGAAGGTTTTTTCTGAGTGTTTTGAGGAGTGGATTTGCTTGCTGTTGAGTGATAAGGGTGGTTTTCTTTCTTCATGGGAGATTTTTTATTGGCATTCCCTTTAGCGAACAACATATGCTCATTTCGGTCCGATAAATCATTATTCTTTTCAAAAGTGATGTTCAGAGGGGATAGTCGAGCACCTGTTGCAAGCTGGAATTGGAAATCATTGTCGTTTCTGATTGAAAAGTAGGAGCTTAAGTAAAGAAACGCGTCTTGGGCTTCTTTTTGGTATTGCTTAATGTATTCTTCAACACTGGCGTACTTATTGAGTAAATACTTTGAGTGTTGAGTTCTCCTCGGACGGTACTCTTGCAAACCTAGCGCGTCTAATTTATTTGATAATGCTTCTATCGTTGGACGGATGGAAGCTTTATAAAATTGCTTTATGAGCTTTTTCGAATTCATGGGTCTTTTTTCTTTCTTTATTGATATCTTTGGAGTTCGAATTAAATTTAGTTTATGACATGTGCTCTATAAGATTTCCTTTTCGAATTGTGGAATAATACTCGATTTATTGCTTTTGCCAGTAAGTAAAAATACAGTTATAGGGAGAGGACAACGACTTATTTAACCTCTAGGGGAGCATTCTTTGCACGAGAACATGACAGACTTCAAGGAAACTCGAAGCTTTAGGAACCAATAAACTACTTATACATGATGCATAACTGGCTATCTCGACAAAAGTAGGCATAAATGACAAAATTATCCACCAACTCCTTCCAACTCAGAATTTGTAGGTATAAGAGCAATTTACAGCAATATCAGAGTTCAGCCCAAAACTATGGGTGATGTCGATCAAAATCCTTTGATTCAACAAAAAATGTTGTCTCAATTGAGTGCGAATTTACGAGCCAAGGCTCTGCAATAAGAATAAAGGCGAAATGAGTCGAGCAGAATGGAAATACAGAAAAGATATTTAGTAGATCGTTTAAAAGAAAAACGGGTAGGTTTATATATAAAAAAAAACTAAAATTTTATTCATCTTGAAGTAAATGAACTCCGAAACTCAAAGATTCATCAATTCTAACTCAATGGACCTATCAAGGGAGAGGCGACTTGAAGAGCCTCTACCAGACCCCAAAAGAGCACCTCTCGTCGCTAAATATGGCTATCCCATCGCTGGTGCTTGCTTTTACGTTTTCGTACTCAGTCCTCTGATTATGGGGATTTATTTAGCTTTGTCCAGCCACAATGCGGACAGCTCTACTACTCACTCAATCGGAATTGTGAACTACATTAGAACGAACGTCAAAACACCGTTAATTTCCGATATTCAAATCGCATCAAGTGCCACTGACTGCAAGTCAGGATACGAACCAATGACTCTTGGTCAATGGCCAGGTACAGAGACTGGCTGCTATTGTGAACGGCATCCAAAGAATAAAAAGAGAACCATATCTTCAAAATTGTGCACCGGAGAACTAAATACTAACTTTTGCCATCATGTTCATTCAGAGCCTGCTAAAGACTTAACAAGCTTTCAAGGAAACACTTTCTGTGCGAAATATCTCGAGCCTTCAGCCGACTACTACTATGCTTCCTTCTGTACCTACGGCTATACCTCCTGTGGACCCTATCTTTGTGTCAGAGATAGTCTTTCTTGTCCTCTCATCAGCGCCACCTATTCACTGAACGAGCCTGATGCTCTCCCAGCCAATAGCACTTTCATCGCACTCAATGGAGGAGCAGGATATCTCATCCTTCAAAGTGGATACAGTTCAACTCCTTTGCTAGATTTGCATGTGGAGTTCAATGGAGTCCCCTGTCTATCCGCCACCCAGCATCCTGAGAAATCAGATAGATATTATTATCCTCTATTGAAAGTAACACCACAAGGATGTGGAAAGTACGGAATAGATGAGACAGCTCATTTGCTTGTGAGTTATAGTGAAGAAGAGATGTACAAAGAAAATGGAATTCCTGTAGATACTAAACTAGAGCTCTACGAGAAGTATCTAAAAGGAACCACAGCGCAACTCTATGCGAGGCAAAGGCTAGAAATGAGAGAAAGCAGTTTCTGGAATCAACTAAATACTACAGCCTTCAAAGAAGCTGCGGATGACGTTCATCAGACACTTTCCAGTGTGAAGATTTTCTCTTTTATTTTAATTCTTGGTGGAGGTTTCATAGCGTTCGGATTGGGTTGGAGGACAATTGTACCATTTAAATCTTACTCTGTAGACAAGGTGGGGAGAGCCATTGGGTGGTCCTCGGTTCTAGTTGCAGGAGGTGTTATCAACTATAATATTTTCATGACATTAATTACAAAGAAGAACGTTGACAAACTTCAGGCTCAATTCTCATCTTTGGAGCAGTACGCTGATTCAAATTACTTTACAAACTCCTTAATTAATCAAGGAATTGAGGAATTTCTCACCGTACCAGAAAAAGCCGTTAGGATATATTCCTCCGTAGTATTTTGCCTGAAAGTCTCTATTTTCACGAGCATTCCTGTCGTTATTGTGCCTTTGGTAGAAGCTATAAGAGAAAAGTTCATCTTGGATTCTATCGTTAGGAAAGCAAAAAAGGTTTCATATTCGAAACTGTAATTTGATTGAGTATTTGTTATACGTATTCAAATTTGCCATTATATGATAATTTCCAATTACCAGAAGTTTGGAAGATGTTTCAAGGGCCATCACAATGGACGTTCCAATACTTTTTTTGTATTATTACAAATCGCCGAGGCCAACCTAAAAAGATGAATGAGAAAATTTATTATCAAACGGTTTTCATTAGAGAAATCTTCTGCTTTAAGTATCTAAGATCTTGAAAACATATTTTAAGTAAACATTAAGTTGATAGAGGGCAAGGGCCTTGGAATTTTATAACAAACATCGTTGGAGAGTTAACCTGTATGTTTACGTGGAGATATGAACTAATTCTCTTAAATTCATCCTAATTCTTGCTATAGACGCCAACAAAACATCTTGGCGTCAATAGCATACCTCACACTATGTTCTAAAGCAAGTTTGGAGAAATGGAGTTTTGTCAAGGCAGCTTGGCGCTACTATCGAAGCGACTAAGAAATTTAATTTAGAAGTTAGATGACGCTGTATATTAATTTTATAAAAATCAAAATTTGGAGTCGTTTATATCTCAAACTAAAAACACAAATTTAAAGTTCATTATAGCCTCAAGACATGCTTTAAACCAAACTTAATTGCTTCAAAAGCATTCTTAAAAAAATTTTCTTGCAGTTACAGGTATGGAAAACAAGTATAATGAAACTCAAGGCTTAATTGAGCCAGCCACTGCAGATATAAACCAAGAAAAATACTACGAAGTCTCTGCTAAAGAAAAATTACAGTACTCCATTGCTGGTGTCTGTTGTTGGCTTTTAGTGACTTGTGCCGCGATTATGGGAGCCGCATTGCTCATTACCGTCTCTGTAGTGGATAAATCGACGACGCAATCAACCGGAATCATGGAATATATTGAGATCAATATCAAAACGCCATTGATCTCTGACATACAGGTTACGTCTAATACCACAGCATGTGGGTCAGGGTACACTTCAATGAGCCTGGTACAATGGCCTGGAACCGAAACTGGTTGTTTCTGTGACAATCTAGTATTTTCGGATTCTATAAAGAAAAATGCCTGTCGAAAAAAGCAGGTTGGCTGCTCAACAATTGACGCAGAGCCACCTAAAAACCTGACTAACTTTGAAGGAAGCATCTTCTGTGTGAAATATCTCCAACCATCAACTGACTACGTTTTCACTCCTTCATGTTCCTCAGGCTACACTTCTTGTGGTCCCTCTCTTTGTGTGAAAAATGGTCTCTCTTGCCCTCTCATCAATGTCACATACTCTTCGATTACTCCTTCCGACCTTCCGCCTAACACTACTTCGATTCAACTTAATGGAGGGGCTGGATATCTTATCTTACAAAGTGGATACAGTTCTACTCCGTTGCTGAATTTACAGATTGAATTCAATGGAGCTCCTTGCTTATCTGCCACCCAACACCCTCTAAAATCTACTGGCAATTACTATCCTCTGATTGAATCACCACCCACAGGATGCGGAACTTATGGAACTGATAATAAATCCGTCTTCCTCACAAGTTATAGCGAAGAAGGCATGTATGGTGATAACGGAATTCCTGTGAATTCTGTTCTCAAACTTTACGGTCAGTATTTGAACGGAAGCGTGGCTCAACTATATTCAAGACCAAGGATCGAGGTTCAACAGAACAGTTACTGTAATCAATTGAACGTGACGATGTTCCAAGATGCAACAGATAGCGTTGAGGGGATGATATCGAACGTCAAAACGTGTGGTCTAATCTTATTGATAGGTGGGGGCGCGGCGACGATTATTCTGGCTGTAATTGTAGCCAAAATAGTGAAATCCTTTTCAAATTATAAGGTGGGGTTGTCTATTAGATGGCCTATAGCTCTCGTTGCGTTGGGATTCATCTCCATTAATGTTGTGATGCTAGCAGGTGCAAGGAGCAATGTGCGCAAGCTCCTCGCTCAGAAACCTGCTCTACAAGAATTATCTGATGCGAATTGCTTCATAAACCCCATGATTAATCAAGGAGCCACAGATTTCTTGTCTGTGCCGGGAAAAACCATTGGAATCTATTACGCTGTGATTGTTTCTTTAATCGTCTCGATTTTGACGAGTTTACCAATTTTTGTCGTTTCAGGTGTTTATTTCAGAAAACTAGGATTCAGCCTTGGTTTATCAGATAAAATGTAACATCTCATTTTATGGTTTGATGATAACCAGTTTCATAGTAAAAAAAAAATCTCTGAGAACGTCCGCTGCGTGTAAGTGAAATAATCAAAATGAGTTGAAACGATTGAAAACAGAAAGAATGAAGGTGTTCTCTCTATAGAGTCAGCGCCTCTTAATTAGGATCTCCCAACTTGAGAGTAGTTATATCACTTGAGAAGCTTTTTAGTTCCTCTTGTTATTAGGAAAACCACTCAAATGTATTTATTCTCTGACTCATTTCAGTTCCTTCATAAAATTAAATTCATCACATTGATCACTTAGCATTGCCTTTCGACAAAGCCTCCTAAAAAAAAAAATTATCTGCATCAAATTCGCGAGAAAAAAATGATTGAAGGTGCGAAGACTCTTCAAGCAAGTCATAAAAAATGCTAATCTTTCGTCACGCGTTTCCTCTGTTCTCGAGAATTTTCTAAGTCAATTCCTCAAGCTGCTGTTTACAAAAAAATTGCGATCATTTCATTCATCCGGGTTAATGCTAATTCATTTCAATTCACAACTTATGCTCTAATGCACTATTTGTTGAAACGCTTTTCATCCCAAAGCAGTCTACGGATGTCTGATGAGTATTCGAACTTATTTATCGTTTCTTATCACCTCTTCGAGATAAAGCAGTGATTTTTGTTGCAATTTTCGAACTGTTCCTTCAGAAGAAATTGTCATGCATTTACCAAACTACTTAATAAAACAGGTCTCATCGAATTATTAAAGAAAGAAACACAATTTAGGATCTTGTTTGAAGAAGACATTGAAGCCGCCTGCAAAAATTGCTTTGAAAGGCCGAAGAATGAATCATAAATGACGATATCCGCTTCTTTTTGCATTTTCACAACAAATCCTAAATCTACTAAAATAATCGTATAAAAATTTGATCCTGACTCTGCGATGATGAGGAAAGGCAGCCGGTGGTACTTTGAAGCTCGTCTAGTGTCGAGAATCCAAGACCGTTTAGTGTGAGCCAAAATCGGAGTCCATTTTAATTGTTGTATGATTAAAGTTAAGATTTATTTACACGTTTTTGAATTTTTCAAAGTCGGAAACGGTCAGCTATTGAAATTCATAGAGGGTAGCATCCGACTGACAATAATAATAATTTATTACTTTCACCGCAATGCGAGCAGAAGAATACCATTCTCATGAAGGCCAACGACTTCTCGAGCCAGAGACCGGCACCGCAGATGTCAAACCAGAAACAAACTATGGAACAAGCCCTATTCTAGAGCAACAACCTGAGACTAAATCATTTATCTATACCATAGCAGGAGTTTCTTACTATCTCCTTCTACTCAGCGCTGCAATCATCGGAGTGGGATTAATGATTACCCTCCTTGTAGTGAAAAATTCCGCCAATGCGTCAACTGGAATTATGGAGTATATCGAGACTAATGTCAAAACTTCATTAATCTCTGATATTCAAGTTTCATCGAGTACTACTACTTGTGCGTCAGGATATACCGCTCTGGCTATAGGACAGTGGGGAGGAACGCGAAATGGCTGCTATTGTACAGGAATCACAGAGACCGTAAGAGCGAGAAAGTGCAGTTCGGGATCCGTGAATTGCAAGTCTGTCTCTTCCGAATCTGCCAAAGACTTGACAAACTATGAAGGAAATGTCTTTTGCGTGAAGTATCTCCAAAATTCAACAGACTACGTCTATACTGACACATGCTCCTCAGGATACATGTCCTGTGGGCCCTATCTCTGTGTCAAAGATGGTCTTTCCTGTCCTCTCATCAATGTCACATACTCTTCGACTGCGCCTACCTCCCTCCCTGAAAACAGCACGTATATCACACTTAACGATGGAACAGGGTACCTCACCTTGCTAAGCGGATACAGTTCAACTCCTTTGCTAAATTTGCAAGTGGAGCTCGATGGAGCGCCTTGTTTATCTTCCACTATGCATCCTGTAAACGCAACAGCAACCTACTATCCTCTGCTTGAAACAACGCCTACAGGGTGCGGAACCTATGGAACAGATACCAAATCCTATCTGCTTACAAGTGAAAGTACAGTAGATATGTATGAAGAAAATAGTATTCCTGTTGACACAGTACTCAAATTATACAGTGAGTATCTGTCTGGTAGTACAGCACAACTCTATGCAAGATCAAGAGTCGAGTTTAAACAAAATAGCTACTGCAATTCATTGGATGTCAGTATGCTGGAAAGTGTCACAGATGCAGTTTCTGGGATGTTTTCCAGTGTGTATTATTGCTCCCTTGTTCTAGGAGTTTTAGGACTCTTCGCGGCCTTCGCTGTAGGTTCTTACAAGCACAGAACAAAAAAATCATTCTTGCTTGATGAGGCGGGAAGGTCCCTTAGATGGCCCATGGCACTTATCGCATTAGGACTCCTTGTCGTTAATGTTGTGCTGGTTGTCTTTGCATATAGCAACGTGAGCAAACTTCAAGCTCAGTCTTCCGCTCTTCAGGAATTATCTGATGCAGAGTGTTTCACAGACCCCATGGTTAATCAAGGAGCCACGGATTTCCTAGCCACCCCAAAGAATGTTGCTGCAATCTTTGAGGGGACAGTTGCATCTTTGATAATCACAGCCGTGTGCTTCCCAATCATCTTGATTGCTTCACTTATGTCTTTCAAAAGACGAGGTTTTAAGCTAGAAGGTGGATTTTGATTGATATAAGATGAGGTTTATAATCCCATCGTAACAACTATCATCCTGCTTTAAGAGATAATGTTTGAAGCTATTTCCATTTTCGGTTTATTATATGAAATGAGTGTTACGCCCTAAATATCAAAAAAATCAAGGTTCTCTCCTCTTAAGAATGATATTACCTCAATAGATATACAAAATAAACTCATCAAGTCTACATAATTGCAATTGCTGAGTGGATTCTTCTGGGTTTTTGAATGCTATAATAAGACAATGCCACGAGAATGCTTTCTTTTCAAAGATTGAGTCTGAGTCTTTTCGAGAGCCATAAATTAGTGTTCATAAAATTTATTAAGCTTCACTCAACAGAGACTCAAAAGGCGAGTTTTATTTTTTATTTTGTGAAAGTATTTTGGAAGAAAACTCAAAAAGAGTGCCGAAAAAAGAATGACAAATCGCCTCTTTGTTCGGATTTGCCCTATGCCATCTTTCTTTGATACCACTAATTCCTTCAATAGCGATCCAAAGTTATCACTCTATTTCCTCTGTGCTCGCTCCTCTTCTTATTCAAGAGACACAAGAAAAAGGATTCATATCTAAGCTCTCTCTTAAATCACAGTGTGATCGATAAAAAAAAAAATCCAATACATGATAAATTTTGTTGATTTCATAAAGAGAGAAGAAAAGAAGAGAAATGTTGCATTTTCCATAAGAAATGAAACTGCTCGCAATATATAAAAGGCAGCAGTCATCAGTTCGCTCTCACATGTTAGGCCAGTATCAATGAATTAAAATCGAGATAAGTTGATAAATCCTAATCATTATCTAATTTGATGATTCAATTTAATGCCGTTTTTGAATTAGCAAAAGCGAAAACGACCAGCACTCTAATATTTAAATCGCTCCCAACCAAATGATAAATCAACATTTAATACTGCCGTTGCGATGCAAGAATACGAGAACAGCATCAATGAAACCCAGGGCTTTATCAACCCTGATAATGTAGATGTAACCAAAGAGAAATACTATGAAGACGGCCCTATCCAGGAAAA
>ENA-UOTZ01000129-UOTZ01000129.1-compost-metagenome-genome-assembly--contig:-NODE-129-length-57792-cov-11.764706_pt1 | contig 57792 bp, 54 predicted proteins | sample MGYA00238144_ERZ746983 | MGnify/ENA primary metagenome ERZ746983 (study PRJEB28759, sample SAMN06268863) | compost metagenome | isolation source: single cell | place: USA: California, Emeryville, Joint...
TCATAGCAGGCTCTTTTAGTAGGTCCAGTTCCAGAAAAGCAAGACTCACAAGTCCATGTTGACCGCTCTCCGTAAAACTTGACTGGACAAGAGGTGAGGCATTGTCCTCCTGTATTTGGGTAGAGATAACTATTACTGTTACAAGAGGTGCAGGAACTCGCTGATGCTCCATTACAGGTTCTACAAGTTGAATGGCAAGCCTGACAGGTCCAGCCTGATATATAGTACCCTACAGAAGGACAATAACTGAGACATTGTCCCCCGTAGAGGTAATACCCATTACAAGCTGTGCAACTAGTAGAAGACCCTCCATTACATGTATAGCAAGAATAGGGACTGGATGCACTTGAATGGCAAGGCTGACATTTCCAATTTGTTGAGTCTGGCCAATACCCAGTGGGACAAGAACTGAGACATTGTCCTCCATAGAGATAATAATTCGTATTGCAAGTGAGACAACTATAGTAATACCCCCAGCTGCATGTTTTGCAAGAATAATAGGGACTTGAACTACTTGAATAACAAGGTCTACAAGTGTTTCCATCAAGATACCATCCAGGATTACAAGCCGAACACTGTGTATAGGCACTACCGTAGCAAGCAGCACATGACACGTCGCAAAGATCAAGAATAATATCGATATTCTTGACTCCGAAATTTTCATTAGTAGCGGATTCATCTAAGTCGCTATCAAGATAAAGGCACAAAGTACTTTCAGTATGACTAAAATAGCCAGTGGTGATATCTATGATGAGATCGTTATATTGATCATTGCCACATATAGGACTTCCAGAGGTGCTAACTGTGCGAGAGCGACCATATATGTAGTTTAGGTAAGATGATGTTCCCACATAAATTCTAAAAACTTCAGTGTCCCAAGAATCAAGTTGGAAGAGTCGCATTTTAATATAGCCTTGATAATGTGGAGGTAGTCCATAGTAGTATTTATAAGCATAAGCTCCGGATCCAAAGTTCCCATATCCACCGAGCATCGTCTCACCATTACAAGTAAAAGTAGGCGAACAGCAATTAGGGTAAGTGTACCATCCTGAAGGAGACACGGGATCCCAGAGGTCCTTTTCTGTATAAGTTGCGCCTAATTAATGCGTTAGTTAATTCATACTCATTCATGCTATATACCTTTGGAGACTACCAAAAGCACAAAGAGAAAATATACGAGGCATACTTTTTTCATTTTGATTCAAAATCTCAATTTTTGCTACTCAGAAAATGATTATAACCGAACCTGCGATCAAATATTGTAAAGAATAAATTTCTTTTCTTCGCAAAGAAATTTTGGTGTCGCATCCCTATTAGTATTGCTCTCTTGATATATAAGAATATGACATTGACCTCGCTCTCTTCTAAATAATCACACTAAAAGAAAGACTCAGAATCTCAGACCTAACAAAATTAAAAACTTATGAACCCATAATCATTTATGAACCAACCCGAAGTTTTTTAGAACCACTATGTATTTTCAAAGGCTCCTTCAGTATTTTGTTGTTTTCTGTTGACTATTCCTTCCAAAATGGAAAGTTTCCACTACGGCCCTATGGAAATTGAATTAATTATTGGAAAATATAGAGAAAACATATTTTGGCTCAAAGAGCACTCAAGTGAATGCACCTCCTCTCTATGTATGCTAAAATGATATTAAGGTGCAAAAACTTTACTACAAGGGAGCTCAGAGTTTGGAGGTGCATTCTGTTTATTTTTTTATTACAATTATTAACAATTCATGCCGAAATTAGATTTTTCTTTTTTAATTTTTCAACCAGTAATCAAATTTTCTATAAAAGAACTGCTCGTGAGGAATACACCCACGGACTATTAAAAAAATGGACGATAGGAAAATACCCACGGAGTATTAACCCTCTAAATGCTTCGATTATGGCTGAACCGCGGTCAGGGTGCTCTTCGTGCCGACATAACCGAGTATCTTCCGAAGAGAAGCATCTCTCGATGCTTTCAACAGTTTGATTTAGAGTTGAATTGAAATTGAATGACTGATTCAAGAGTTCCCTGGAAACAAACCGAAAGAGAAGAAATGCAACACCAGAAAGAGGCTCGTTTGGAGCTTAAATTTAGCCTTGACTAGGTCTGGACTAATGCAAGCCTCCAATTTGCGGAATATGATTTTGGTGGTAAAGAAAGCTAATGAATATTTCAGCAACAGCAAATCTGGATTAACCTCTAGACTTATCTCATCGGTGAGAAAACTGAATATTAGAGCAACAAAATCAAAGCTAGACCTCTCTGAAACCGCTCAATTTATCTTATAAAAATATAGGTGAGGAAGGAGCCCAATTCTTGACCACTAACAAAGTTGGACTAACCTACGAACTCTCTCATTGGGATGGTATGACATGAAAGAGACGGAATATTTAATTGGATAGTAAGGAGCTAAAAATTTGGCAAACTGACTCACCTTCAAACACTTGGTTTAGTTGAAAATGGGATCCTACGAAATTAAATATTTATTAAAAAGCACAAACTGCACTAAATTCTAAATACTCTGTTGAATCGAGTCAAGGTTGTGAAAAGCTGATGAAGACTCGGCGAGAAATGGAAGAATATTACGGATCTGTTGTTGTGGGATTTTACAATCATGGATATTTAAGTTTTTAGAAAATTGTTTCTTAACAGCGATATTGTATTTCAATGATGCTTATGAACTAGTGCTCCGTGCCTGGCCTTACCCCATAGCGAAAAAATCAGAAAGCAAGCCTCTAAATGTATGCCTGCGCTTTTAACTTTCATTCAAGATTCAAATCACCGGAGCAAACAAGAAATTAGGATAAAGTTCGATCAGGGCTTTTTTGACGTCTATGGGCTGCTATTATTACAGAGACGATTTTGATGATTCAACTTAAATTCATTTTCAGAGAAATCATACAAAATAAATGAAACTTCTCTCTTTAATTTCGGCAGTTATTTTATTTCCTCAAGCGCAATTCACTGCACAAGTGGATGATGTGCCCGATTTCAGGTATTTATCAGTTGGGATCGCCTAGTCTGGATTTCTAAACTAACATTATTAAGAACCATTTATACTCGCTCACTCGAACTTTGAATATTGAGAAAAAATTTCTCCTTATAGTTCACTATTTGGCATTCTTACTAAATTTTATTTATTTGTAGGATGTAATATTTACACCCACTGTCTTAGATTCAGATAGCCTTGTCATCCTATCAGAGAACGCACTCTTCTGCAAACTCCCGCTTGGACTCCATCGTACACAACAGGTTGTCCTCTATAATAACAATCACAGATTAGAAATGATTCATGAAACCGATAGAGGATATTAAGATTGTGAATGGCGTTGAAAGTGACTGACAATCTTCGATTCTCGTTTGTCGGATCTCCTCTAGCTAAGGTCACGACCACCTGAAACTAGCGGGTTTCCATTACTTTGGCAAACATCAAAACAACAGGTATATTTTCGAAAGGACAATATTACATTGAAGAAGAAGGAAAAATAAACAGGTAAAGCTCTCTTTCTCTCTCATTATTTCAAAATTGATCATGCTCGGAACGAAGAAGGGACAAAACAACCCGTCCCATTGAATCGGTCTCTTCAAATGAAGCTTTTTGGCTTAATATAGAGGATATTGAGTACTCTCCAATCATATTTCGCGGTTATTAGGGTCCATCAGTATAACTGCTCACTCTAATGACTTCACAAACTCAGTAATAGAAAGAGTAATAGAAGAATCCTAAAAAATTGAATTACATTTTGTAAGAAAGGAGCGAAATATTTGGGAAGGAACGAAAACTGGACATACCTTCAAATATTTGATACCTCCAATATCAAAATTGGTGATATAAGGAGCAAAGTATCTCTGTAACATATATGTAGCTCCTGTCCATCCAATTTTGTTATTAGTCAAATCAGGTGTTTGAAGGTACGTCCAATTTCTTTTAATCTACCCTTAATCAAATCCGGACCAGATACAAGCATTCAATGTGCTTCGGAATAACTTGGTAAAAAATATTGTGAAGACTTAAATAACAAAAGCATCTCCAAGTCCTCGATTTATATAATAATGGTATTGGATATCAAGAAGAACTGAAGAATTTGGGGAAGAATACAAGCTGGACTCATCTTCAGACGCTTCGTTTAGCTGAAATGAGATAGCTGAGGACGGAGTTAGAGATTTATCAAAAAGCACGCGCTGAACGAAAATTTCAATAAACAGTTGAATCGAGTGAAGCTATTGAGAAACTGAGCCCGTGGTTGCTTCAAAAATGAAGACTTGTTATGGAATTCCGTTTTACAATTTCTCCTATTGAAAACTAAAAACATTGATGTTAAAGTTTTTGAAGAAAATTGTTTCTCATTAGTGATTTCTTCATACAAATTTGTTTATGAACTAACAATTTCTTGAATACATTCTTTAACAGATATATACAACATAAAGCCAGTTTCTTCTTTAAATTATTACCTATATCCGATTTTATCCCTATAATTATCATCAAAAAACAAATTATTTCGAAATTGCTAGATTATTATCTTTCGAGTCCTATTGAACGCTCCTGATGATCATATTATTCGAGAATACTCAAAATTTGAAAACACCAAAATGTGTAGAAATAGCTAATCGAAAAAAAATATAATAAAGCATCAAGATGTATGATTAAAACTATTTATCCACCTAAATTCCGAAATTTCCTTGTAAGATTGGGAACTAACAAGCATGCAGCACCTCTATTCTGGCTTTTCTTGCATATTACCTCCTTCTTTACCAGATTTTGCTCCGTTTAAAATTTTTGAATCACTTTGATTTTCCTCTTTTTCTACAGGTGCATCAAGTTCTTCATCATCCTCTTCTTGCTTATATAATTCCTCTATTTTTCTAGTCGGAATCGCTTCTTTAAGTGCGGTTGGCATATTACAACCATTAATAAGCTTCAAGAGAATATCGAAAACTATCCGAATAATGAATATGAGAACTCGCAATATTAATCGACATACCATGGTTAACCGCAAGAATGGTCGATGTTCCCAATTTCATATATTTATTTATCGGGAATCGTCTGGTCTGGATTCCTAAACCATCAGTATTAACATATCAAACATCAATATTGCCATTATCTACCTTCACTCACTGCTTGATTATAAGTCCCTTTCTTCAAACGATTGCGATCGACCAGCCCTCCGATGATATATATTTTACTAAAACAAATAATATTAGTTCTCACAGCCTTTCCTCTCAATGATCAGTTTACTTTGGGTCAAGTTCCTCAATTTCCTCCTCAGCATCTCCAGTAAGATAGATCAAATCATCTGTGGGAAAATAATCAGTATAATGCTTCTCAAGCAGACCGATCCCCCAGTGCAACCCGCCTAATTTAGTTATTTTTTCCTTTATCTGGTCTCTGAAACTCGAAATCATCAGTTTCGATGGTAGAGGATAGCTCTTATTTGTAGCCTGACAGTACCCGAGCTGATTGCATAAACTATTAAGCTCCTTCTTGCTCATAATATCTTGAAAAGAGCAATCGATTATGATTCCTTGTCCCTTCTCAACCATATCCTTGTACTTTTGTTTTCTTTCTTTTATCAGCTGCTTAAAATGCAAGTTGGGAAGACCTTCTTTTTTGTCAATTTGCTTTTTCTCTTCTTCAGGATTCGATGGATCACCTTCTTCTCCCTTATTTGCCAATTGTAAGGCTTTAGCCTCCATTTTCAGTTTTTTCTTGCGCTCTTTTTGTCTCAGCTGGGCATTCAATTGGAATGAGCAAAAGTAAGCGTTAAATTTGAACCTTAGTTTCTTGTTTTCGTTTCTCTTTGGTTTGATTCCATACATCTTCACGAGCTTTTCGCTTCTGCTGTCTCTTTGTACCTGTATATTTCTGGTCTTCCGTCGAAGGTTTTGAGTTATTTTCAATCTCATCCATTTCTGGAAGGAGAAACAAGCCCTCGTCTTGCTGATTTTCCATATTTGGGATCAATTTTCAATAAAATTTTATACTTGCCAACAAGAAACAAATTTAGCCCGATCAAAATCAGTCCCTTAAAACTGCTGAATGTTTCAAGTTACTCACATAAACTCAATTCAACTTTTACAACGTAATCTATAAATTTTGGAGCGGCAGAAGCCTTATTAGCAAAACTCATTAAACCATAAAAAAGCAACAGACTGTATTTATTGTCAACAATTCATATTAACACTTGAAAAGATAGACTTCAAAGGAAAACTACACCTCATAAACGAAAATTTATATTCCTCGGCTACCTATGTATTTTTTTTTTTCTCCAATATTTATTGTACGCTATCTCCCTACTTGGCCACGTCGTTCTGGTCTCCTTGCACATCAAAATTTTTAGATAGGTCAGTAATTTGTTTTCCCTCCGTTTCTGCTGAATCATCAAGCTCACCATCACCTTCTTCGTCTTGCTTCGTATGCTCTCCGATCTTTCGTACAGGAATAATCTCTTGAAGCGCTTTTTGCATGCTGTCCCCGTTGATAAGCCTCAACAGAATTTCGAAAACTATCAAAAAATATGAATAACAAGTCAAACTTTTCATGTAAATACCATGATTAACGTTTAGGATTCTCGACAAACTCAATTTCACGTATTTGCTGATCGGCAGCCTTCTGCTTGGAATACCTGAGATTAAGAATATCAGCTGAAGTTAAGGACTCACATTCTACTTTCTCGAACTGCTTGATTATAAGTTCCATTCTTATAAATATTTCGATCGACGAGTCCTCCTATGATATATATTTTCCTATGGCAATTTCACAACATTGTCTTTCAGACTCAGATTACTTTGGATCAAGCTCTTCAATTTCCTCTTCAGCGTCTGGACTAAGATAGATCAGATCCGTTGTAGGAAAATATTCGGTGTAATGTTTCTCTAACAGACCAATGCCCCAATGTAATCCACCTAATCGAGTAACTACTTCCTTGACCTGATCTCTGAAATTTGCGATCATCAGCTTTGACGGGATAGGATAGCTTTTGTTTTTCGCTTGACATAACCCGAGCTGGTTGCAAAGACTTTTAATCTCCCTCTCGCTCATAACAGATTGAAAAGAGCAGTCGATTATGATCCCTAGACCTTTATCGACTAACTCCTTATATTTCTGCTTTTTCTCTTTATTTAGCTGTTTAAAATTGTAGTTGGGAGGTTCTTCCTTCTTCTCAGTTTGCTTTTTCTCTTCTTCTGTGATTGATGGGTCACCTTCTTCTCCTTTATTTGCCTGCTGAGCGGTTTTATTTTCCAATTTTGCTTTTTTCTTGCGTTCCTTTCTTTTGAGCTAGTTCATTGCATTTTAATTATGCAAAAGAATGTGGATTCAATACCTTGTTTTCCTGTTTCCTCTCATCCATTTTATGATTCCATTCATCATCGCGGTTTTTTCGTTTTTCATGTCGCTTTAAGCTCTTATCGAGCTGCTTTTGTTTCGAGGCAAGTTCTGCGGAATCCGCTTCATCTATCTCTGGGCAGAGGAATAATTCTTCGTCTTGCTTATTTTCCATATTTGGGGTTAAGTTCCAATAAAATTTGATTGGGCCAGTTGAAACTAATTTGGAGATTCGGATCCGAAACACCAGCAAGCTATTACTTTTCAGAAATGAATATAATACTTAGAGTAAGGGTTGATGCTGCTTTATAGTCGAATCCAATACGTTGTGTGTGCTATGTGTTTCTAAATTCCATTGAGGAAAGAAGTAACCTTGTAATCTCAACTGAGAAAATATTTATTTCCTTGAAATATTTGAAAACAGATCTTAAATGCTCAAAGCGATGGACATGACACATACAAGTCTCAATAAACTGAGAATCAAAGGTACTATCATTCATTTTGCGATAAAGTGCATTTGTTGAATTATATGTGAAGAAAAAAATCGCTCTCTCTCTCTGCAAGTTGATTTCTCCATATTCTATAGTTCGAGGGGAAATCTCAAGGAGTCTTACACCCTCTAGCTGAGAGTCAACTAATCAACTTTTTTGTTAGAATTTCTGGTCTTTTTGGAATGAGCCTAAATTAACAGTTCATAAAAACAGCCTCTGGATTAATTACTTCTCTCAACCTCTAATTAATCATCAGAAGGAAATTTAAATCGGGTCTTATCCTACATCAATGACCACTGGCAGAAGCAGAACTACACAATTCTTCAAATTCATTCAAAAATTTGATGTCCTCTTTGGGCAGAGGTCGTTCTGGTACATCCAAAACCGTGAGAAACAAACATCAGCGTTCTCTGGTTTTCTCACCATTATACTTGTTTCGGTTCTGACCTCCATCGCAATCAACTACTGCGTCCAGATGACCAAACGACAGGTATCGGTGATCACGCTTAGTTCTCGTGAGTCTCCAAACGATTACATCGCCTTGGATCCGAATAAATTTATTTTTGCGATGGGATTGAAGAAGGTCAACTTCTCTCAAACCAGAGGAATACTCAACTATTCCATCGTCACCAAATACTATAGAGCTGGTACACAGGATAAGTCCTTAGCCAGATCTTACCCGCTAACAGAATGTACCAAAGAATTCTTCAAACAAGTGCCTATTGATAACTTTGAAGAAGTTTACTCCAATTACAGTCTTGGAGCCTTGGCCTGTCCGCCTATAAACACAACTTTTGTGGTTAGCGGGATCTATAACAGCCCTGTCTTTCGATTTATCCAGCTGACCGTGTCTCCTTGCGTGAATGCGACCGGAAATGAGGTTGTTTGTAAAGATCAAAGCGAAATCGACGAGTTTCTTCACACGGGCATCGACGGTGGAGAGCCCCATCAAATGCAGATCTTCTACACAGATAACGTTATCGATGTCTCAAATTTCTATAACCCATACGAGTCTGGTCTACTGAGCAGAAGATGGTTCATTCCTCATCAGCAATCAAACGTTGTGGATATGTACATCACGAAATACAACATCATCAGCACGAAAAGCTGGGTTCCATATTCCGGGAATCTATCCGAACAAACCTTTAAAATTGAGAGGCAAGATGTGGAAACTCTCTTCTATACGAATGCGACTGGGCCATTGCTACAGGTCACGTTGAGAATGAATGACCTGGTATATGAGTACTATAGAAGTTATTCAACTCTGATAGATACTCTATCTAAGATAGGAGGTATCTTCACAATTCTATCAGCGAGTTTTGGATTTTTCGCGGCGTCTTATAACCTCTATAAGATGAAAGTGACAATCGCGAATAGCGTTTACCAGATATATGATGAGGGAGGAAGCCCCAAGAGAAAGCCGTCGGAACATATTGAGATGGCAATAAAAGAGGGCGATTCTAAGAAACGCAATAGTATGGGTGAAATGGATCTAGCGTCTGCATCTGCAGGTCCAAAAGCGGATCCCAGGGATATTTTAACGAGACTCCAAGAGGTTTTCATTAAAAAATTGGCTGGAATCAAGATTCGATCGGGTTTCAGGAGCTTTTTACGTGATATGTGCCCTTGCGATTGCTTGAAAAGAAACAGCTCGGACGCGATCATCATGAAGCAGGTGAAGCAGAAACTCTGCAATGATATTGATATCATAGAGGTCGTAAAGAAAGTACAGCAATTTGAGAAGTTCAAGGAGCTAATGCTTACGAAGCACCAGAAAGAGGTCTTTAATTTCACGCCAAAGCCAAAGATATATCAGTCAATGGAGGCTCACAAGCTTAAAGATGAGATCGATGTGACTGCAGGGTTCTTGAACTATAAGAAAAACCATTATCAAACCCTCTCAGCGCTCGTGAGACTTCAAGCGGCCTATGCTGAGCTTGAAAAAGAGACTGATCCGAGATTAGCGAGGATAAATGCGGAAATGATCAAGCTGATGGGAAAAGAAATGCAAGCGAACCTTAAGAAACTGGGAAGAGTCATTGAAAAAAGCCCAGAGCTGCTTAATGACCTTGAGAAATTTGAACGAGAGCATAAGGTTGGAGCCGAGGAGGATGATGAAGGATCTGGTGAGGAGTTCTTGTGGGATGAGGACGAAAACGAGCCGAAAGGTCTTCAATTGAATGAGAAAAAAGTGTTATCACCAAAATCAGGAAAAGCCAATGTAGCATACCCATTACAAGTGTCATTGATTCCTAATGAGATGACAGACCCCAACACTTCGAGGGATCTCATAACTGAACCATCCGGAAATGGCCAGGATAAGCCTACGGGAATGGATGACAGTCGTATTCTGTGATTGGAAGGAGTTTACTGAGGATCAATATTATATATATATTGAAATATTATATATATATTGAAAAATGGAGATATAAATATCTGAGCTTTATGAATGCTTGAATAATCTATTATTACATCACAAGATCTTTTATCTATAAAAGAGATTTACAATCAGTGAGAAAACAAAAAGACATTTGAAAATCTCAATCATACAGAATTCTGTTTTGGAAATCATGTGAGAGCAAGGATCAATTCGATGCATGAGACCAAGTATTGCTAACAAAAAGTGATGGGTGCTATATTGAGATGTAGGAAAATGATTCAGTGACAGTTTGCGTTGACTTTAAAGTGAATGGCCTGATATGAAAATTGTTAGTCAATTTCCTATAAAAATTTATAGAAGTTGATATCCACTCAAATACTACTAAAAGCGTTATAAAACTATTGTTAAAAGATGTTAAAATAATGAAGTAGAGTTGGTATTTAGTAATACACTTGCTTTTTGATAAAAAATAGAAGACCTGTCCGAGTCTATGCCAGCTTGCAAAAAACATCATATCTATCTTGGCAATTACGATCGGATCGTGTCAAGATACTCAAGGGCTTTCGGATGGTATGTTTGATAGCTCAAGAACTCTTCAAAATTTTCTTGCATGATTCCTTTGCTTTTCTTTAACACAACAATACTTGGAGGTTCAAAGTTCAATGGCAGTTGGAAATACTTTGCCGCGTATTCAACACTGCTCACAAGTTCTTCGAGCTGGAACCCAAAGCAATACTCCAAATACGCTGCAAATAATCTATGAAACTCCGTCGGTTTGTTAAGTGCAGCAAGGCCATTTTTCGAGAATTTTTCAAATATTTCTCTTTTGTCAAAGACGCCATAGTAGCTCCCAATAGCCAGGAACATGAACGCAGCGAGCAACGTTCTGGGACTATATTTCAGGGTCTTGACATGAAGCAAGCATGCGTCCAATAATTGCATAATCTCTCGAAACCTGAAATAACTTTTATCATTTTGTTTTCTGAAAAATACGACTTCTTTGAGCAACGAGGAAAATTCAGGATTTCCGTCACTTATAATCCTCTCAATAAATAAATCCCATTGATTGAGATACCATTGAGCCCAATTATTCATCGTAGGCGGAGTTAACTTCCAATTAAGAGCTTTAATCATTTTTATTTCACACTGCTCAATCTGCTCAGCGGTATACATCCCAGCACAGGTCTTCGCAAATTCGTTGAGCCTTGGCAATTTAATTTCTTCATATTTCGCAGCGAGGAAAAGCGCGGTTACTCCGATAAGCTGTAGTTGGTTTTTCTTCACATTCGGTACGGCGCAAAGGTAGCGATCGACATAATTCACAGAAAAATGAAGCGTTTCTCGTGCAAGACCAAAGCCATTGGATACTTCCATCATCCAATCGATGAGTATTTCTCTCATTTCTTCAGTAATATTCGGTTGTGATGATGCCAAATTATTTGGATCGGGTCGGTAGGATTCTTCAAGAGAAATTAGATAATTTATTGTGTCAGTATCCATGCCACGTGGAGAATTATCAGGTTGAAATTCGGCAAGCTCTTGTTCAAGGCTTTTTGGAGAATCAAATGTAATTTCATCAAATTTCTTGGCTAATCGTAGCGTAATCATTGGAGAATCGAGATCTGAGAGAATCTTTTGGTCAAGGGTTTCAGAGCATTCAATATTCTCCATATTCTGAGCATGCTCAAGGCTGCTGTCCTTTGAGAAAGAGTGGTTTGAAGAGGCAGTTCTGGCAGACGCGAGGCTAATAGAGAATTTGTCAGCTCTTTTACTCGAGAATAGAGAAATTTCTTGCATGATCTTCTGTGGAGAATCTCGCTGATCGGTGATTGAGCTTCGATTCGGTTTGATCGACAACTCATTTGGGGTTGGCTTGAGAGGACTTGTGTTAGGTTCGTCAATGACTTCAGTATCTTCTAATATAGCTTGATATGTTGGCTGATGGGATTGTCTTGGTGACGCGTCGTTAAATCGTTCGTAATGAGGGTTTGGTTTAATGCTTTGGTTCACGGTGTGAGCCCATGAATTGTTGCGTGCATGCCCTGAAAGTTTAGTAAGCGGTTGCTGCATGAGGAGGCGGGCTTTGTGGGTTTAGAGGAGTAAACGCTATGCGTTATCCGAATAGTTTTTTACAAATTTTATTTAGAATAGGATGGCTTCATCAGATTTATAAATAGATAGGATTTTAGTGGGTCAGTACCCTATCAAATTTTGAATTTGAAATTTTTCCGCAATTAATTTTTTTGAATTTACAGATCGGAAACGCGAATTTATGTTTATCTCATGTCTGAAAGTTTCTCAAATTGAGGATTGAAATAACGGTTGGTAGACTAAATCAAAAAATGTAGTTGTAACAAACCAGTTTATGAGAGCTTTGAAGCAAAGAAAAGTAGTTGTATCCACAAAAGCGTGCAGCCAAAGAAAAGCCGTCTGTGATTTACCGTAGTGGATGTAAACTGACTTTCTAACTATTTTTCAATGAACCAGTTCTAATCATTTCAGTTTGCGTGTCCTTATGCATATGAAACATGAGCTACTACTTTTTTTGCAATGACCATTATCAGGAAGTTTTTAAAAACGATATAGAAGTTTATATATTCTTTTATCACACATACCAATAATTTTTTAGTTTTTTTCAATTTTGTCTTACTTGGAAGAACTTATTAGAGTACCTAACCATAAGATTCATCCTGATTTGGAAATAAATATCAACGCTATCAACTTATCATCCATGATTATTCCAAAATTGTCAATTATCTGGTTTCTTTTACAGCTAAACTACACATCCCTCCAGCAATAATATACTGGGAATTCCTGAATAATTTTAACCAAAACGTCGTGAGTGGTTTATTTAATTCATAGGACAACTCACAGAACTCCCAATAAAAAATTATCAAGCGAGCTAAAAATGAACCAGAAGTTTCATACTCCAATCACCCTCGAAAAAATGAAACGGGTGCTCACCCTTCCCGCAGAAGCTACCCTCACAGATATAGGCCTCTCTCCATCAGATTCTTTACTCGGGATCTGCACCACTTCCAACAGACTCTCCCAAAAATCTTTTGATCAAGAGTCTATGATCCTTTCTCCTCTTAAGAAGCCCGAACTGCCCTTCATTCGAAGAAAAATGCCATCTGATTTGAACCCCACCACATTTATTCCACGCACAAGACGAGAATTTCAGAGATTAACCAATAGATACCCTTCAGTTTCAAAATCTAACCAGTCCATTTCATCGTTGGCTCAAGAGCCATCAATATCGAAATCATCTCATGACGAGTACAGCAGAATTACCTATAAAGGGCATTTTTCGCTTTCCAAAGAACCGTGCGAATTCGGTTTTGAAAAAATACAAGAACTCAGAATTCGGAGCCAACCGGTGCTCACTAAAAGAGAAGAGCTTCGCAAAATCGATTTTTCTTCTAGAGCGTATATGAGTACGATGAAGCTTCTTATCACTCACTTCGAGACCATCTACAATAAATTCGCAGACAATATCCTTAGTCTTAGTTCCGAGCAGTTTGCCATTGCTAATAGCTGTGTTGAAGCAGAACTGATGACATATCTATTGATAAAGAACCTTTGGGTTGAAACAGAGCGGATTACACTGTTAGAGCAGGAGAAACGGACCCTTGGGAAAGAAAATGAAACGTTGAAAAGGACTATCAGAGATCTTTATCATCAGGAGAAAGAATTCACTGGGCTAACGAGGAGGTTAAAGGAAGCGAATGAAAGAGCGAGTTCTATTGATTCTTCGTGGAAATATCAAAAAGCTTCTCTGCAGATTGAGAAGAATAAACTCGGCGAGGAATGTGATTTACTCACATCTAAACTTCAAGAAGGTGCGGGACAAATTGCAAAATTGACGCAGAGTCGCGATGAATGTGAGGTTCGAGTACGAGCAGTAGAAAAAGAGCGAGACGGCTTAGCTATCAAGGTAGATAGGCTTGAAGCGATCGTGCGCACAATGAGCCTGAAAACTGAAGATTTCGCTAAGGACTACCAAGCATGTAAACTGGAATTAGTGGGTCTGAAAAAGAAACTATCTTCGCTGGAGGGTGAGAATAGTCGCCATAAAGACCTGTACCTAACTTATCGAGAAAGAGCGAATATGAGCCGAGAGGACTGCAGTGTTTACCAAGCACGCTGCTTTGATCTACAAGGAGTTAATAAAAAATTAAGAGAGAAGCTAAGGGATTTGCCTCCAGAGATTCCTGTTGTCAATGCAAAAGCCAAGCACGAAATAAAAGCGTCTCATCATAACAACGAAAAATCGTCAGAATTAATGGCGCTAGGGCAAACTGTAAAGGCGGACCTTGAAATAATATCTTTCGTTTCAGAAAAATTGTTCAAGAAGAGCAAGAAGGCTGACGTTGAAGTTTTTAACGTACCTAGGCTTCAGCTGGATACCTTTGACAGAATGGAACTGAAAGATTTCACGATAAAACGTATGCCTTTTGAATCGATATTCGAAGGTCTAGAAGCCAAAGCTCTAAAAGAAAATAAAGATCCTGCCTTTGATCTCGATTTCGTTGTAACTATCCGAGCGATTCTCGATTCAAAGTATAACGAATTTATTTGTTACGGAGATGACTACCACGATTGTTCGCGTTTTTCAGAGTTTGTTTTCTCTTGGCTCGGCAAATTCATCCTCGATACGAAATCTCGTAGACTCAGACTGATAGGAATCGATGACCCAGAGCCAGCGGTTCTACGAGGCCGCTTTTTGTCGTTGCTGCAAAATCCACTTAGCTACAAACTATGGGACGTCATTACGTTTAAAGAATTCCTCACGGAGGAAATGGCTGTGGATGAGGTTCTATTTTATTTACATTGCAGATTCCTGCTTTTCCAAGGCCCAATGCTTAATTCACTTTCCAGAACTTTTACTTACAAATGCTTTGTTCCAATTAAACGGCTCTTCGAGGTAGTAGACATCGTGCTAGGTCCTTCGGCCTCGAAGGAAAAGCTTGTCAGTTTGAAGAAAAAGCTGGAAGAGAGGATAGTTAACAAAAAGGTCTCGCAAGAGCTAGTTGATTCTGGTTTCGGTCTGCGAGTCTTATTGGAGGGTTATAGAAGAAATAAACTGCGGCGTTTCCGCAAAATTTTTAAATTGATTAATTCCCAAAAAAATATTTCCAGCGAGGAGGATACATTTTCAATCAGTTATCACAGTTTTGCGAATTGTTTGCATACGATTCATCCTACAGTATCTGAGCTCGAGACGACAGAAATGTACAGGCGGAGTTGGTCGGTCGGCCAGGGTAAGGTCGATGGACTTTCTGTGTTAATAGCACTGAATGACTCGGGTTTCTTCCTCAGGGGCTTGAAGTTGTTGACGAAGCAAGATACTCCGAAACTAGGGCAGAATTTGAGTTTGGAAGCTGGTTCGAAGTGGGAATATTTGGCTAACAAGTATGATGAAGTGCATTTGATTATTCAAGAATTAAACAACATTGGAAGAGATCTGGGAGTAGAGCCACTTATTAATCAGCTCTATGAAGGAGAAAGATTTTTTCAAAATAAGTTTCAAATTGACTCGAGTGTAATGAACGGCAAGCTATTAGTGACTTTTATAGGATGGTTTCATCAAACTATCACGAAAATTGTTCATTGGAAATATCACGTGGGTATCATCAATAATGGTGGTAGGGAAATGGGGATTTTGGAGCGATTGATGCAAACTTGGACTAAAACCCTTAAAGATTTCGGTGATTGTACGCTAGAAGATAAACAAAAGAGAGCCGAAGAAGATGACGCACTTCGAAGGCTCCAGAGGTTCTTTAGATATCAGTTAGCGCCTTGGAGAAAAGTTATTGATGATCTTAATGGAAAAACGCCTATTAGTAAAAGAGGTCGTCATAATCAAAGTAAATCATTGGGAAGGTCGCCGAAAGTAGATGTTAATTGGACGAGATCTCCAAATAAAATGAACCCTAAACTTTTATTCGGCAGCGCTTCTCCCAGTACCAAAATGGCTAGTCTCAAATAAATTGCTACCGAAAAATGGAGTTTGAGGTTGTGTTAGACTCAAGGACCACTTATTATATCTAACCGTGTTTTATCATTTTTTATCATATCTAAGAGGCGCCATGAATATATATATACTTTAGTTTGTTACTTCTACATTTGATTTGATGATCGAGTGTTCAATATAGTTTCAATTTGAAGAATGTGGTGAATCATCCATACCTTTTCCTCTGGCCAAAGTAATTTTTCTATAACTTTTCAAGCAAAATACTTGTTGTAATATCCAAACCATTTATAGTGAGCCAGCATTCTAGATCTTCCTTGTTTCTCTAAAATTCTATCTCAAAATATGACTAAGAATGGCTTAATTTTTAATGTACTGATAGTATAATTTAAGATAGCTTTTTATCTTCCCAAAGTAATCTCATAAGACTTTTGAAACGTTAAATCTGGACAACATTTGCTGTTGTCTTAGATCAACTAAATATTTCTTACAAATTCTAATTGCATCATTTAACCAAATTCGCGAAGGCGCTCGATTCTGGAATACTGTTTTAATTGTCTAAATAACACAAACTTCATTGATGAGACATGCCTAATAAAAAACACACTTTCCTTCTGTTAGCGGTGTACTTCATTCTTGTTAGTGCGGACTCGGCTTTCTCATCCTTAAGAATCCCACTCAAACTCGAGCCAATCCCTCCACCCAGACTTCTCGCTGAGCAAAATTCCTCATTAAATACCATTCCTTTGGTAGGGTACGAAGGTCTTCAATACGTTGCGACCTTAGAACTCGGACCTGATAAAGACAAATTCAACGTGCTACTGGACACAGGCTCATCGTGGCTCTGGATTCCTGACGCCAATCTCAGCTCACCGGGCTTCGAAAACAAAACAAAATACAATTGTTCACTATCCACCACCTGCAAGGCAAACAACCGAACTGAAAAGATCCCGATCGAAAGCGGAAACGGCGTTGCCCGTGTCTTTCGAGCCAACGAAAAAGTTGCTTTCAGACAAAACCTCGTCGTGCCTAATATGATGATTGGCCTCGCAACTTCTGTTGAAAATCTTGAAGGACTTAACGCGGATGGTGTCTTAGGGCTAGGTTTCGCTGTTGGGAGATACAAATCTCCCAGTTTTCTTGATGCTTTGTACTCTGCAGACCTCATTAGGAATAGAATGTTTTCTCTTTATTTATGCCATGAGCCTGGGTCTTCTCAAGACAGGGAGTCTCAGCTCATAATCGATGGATACGACTCCGCGAAGACAAATAACACAAAGTTTACCTACATAAAAACAGCGGATCCAAGGAACTGGACACTGACGGTAGGCGGATTACGATTCCTGGACACTCAGGTCGTACTATATCACACTCCTATTGCGTTAATTGCTGTTCAGCGAGGGCACCTAGGCCTCCCAGCGTCAGTGATTAACCAATTGATCACAAAACTGAGAAATAGCAATATTAGTTGTATCTATGACCAACTAAATTTCCCAAAATGCCAATGTAGTGACGTAGCCGAGAGTTTCCCTCCGCTGACGTTCAGTTTCACTGATGGGAACTATGGAAATAACTCGCTTAACCTCACGATATATGGGGATAGCTATGTGAGTCAAAGCGGAGGCTCATGCGAGATACAAATCAACACGATAGCCAAGGAATCTCATGTGTGGATCCTGGGAAATAACTTCTTGAGGAACTATTATTTGATGTTCAACATGGATAATAGTAGCATTGGTTTTGCCACTAATTTGGCTTTCCATCGGAATAAATTTACAACGGTGAGTATCCTGTATGCTGGGATCGTGATCCTGGTGGCTGGGCTTATGCTGATGTTTTGGGTGACAGTGGCGAAGTCTCTATGCAAAAAGAAAAGAGGTTCTACAGATGATGAGGCCTATCGACCGATGGCTTCGATAAAATCGTCTCCGATGGGTTTTAAGGCTGCCGTGAACTAGGAGAGGTGTTTGTATTCTGGATAATTTGAGATACGTTACAAATATTGCCTCAGCTTTATTAAGTTTTTTTGGGTAGCGTTGTATATAAATTTCAGCGAATAATAGTAAGATTTCATTGGAAATATGAATTGAAAAAGAAATCTTTCTAAATTTTTGACTTCTTGAGAGCGTTAATTAATTGATTCATAGAGATTAATCTTATGAAAAATATTAGGAAGAAAAGGAGAAACATTGAAGTCAGATTAGGTGCATAGTGGTACAAATGATAAAAATTAGCATATGTTTTATGGATAAATATCTAGTGCAGTCATTACTCCTACTTTTGTGTATTCTTTGCCTCTGATGAATAAGCATGGTGAGGGATTTTGCGTCGAGCTATAAGATCCAACACAATAAAAGAATATGTCAGTAATAGATATTTTGCTAACCTGTATGGGAGGTTGATTTTGTATGAACACGAAGGTATGGCCAAATATGATGATTACTATTTGAAGGAAGTTCATGGATCATTATATAAGAATGTCCGAAGGGATGGTGCATCACAAGCATCGAAGAATTTTCTTAGGTCAAACAGTAGCGATTAATGTGAGAGGAATTTAGTGAAACAACTACCCAAAAGAGGATGGGTCTCATGGATGAGCAAATAAAGAGAAAGACAGAGATGCCATTGGTGTGAAATTGATCTAACAAGCCATTCTATGAGTTAATTTGCTGGTTGATTATCTCTTTCCTTTGAAACATGTCTATTTCTGATTTGCGAAAATTTATTTCTATTCGAAAAACCGCAAAGATAAATTTTCCAACTTTGATGAAAGTCATAAATTTTGGGTTCTTCCTAAATTCTTCCTATCCCAATTTCAATAGGACGGCTTTCTGGGTTGCTGGTTCGATGCTTTTCGCAATGTTTTAAGTTGATTCTGAGTCTTCATTATTTTTGACCAGATTAGAGAGTCCTTAGTCTCAACAATTTGTCGAATTCATTGCTCAAAACCAAGTCTGCTGTTGCATGCTGAAGAGAATTATACATCTCCATCACATAATTGGTCCTATGATTTCCCATCTCATCCTAATACTCTCCATCAATTTCAAGACGGAAACATTGGATCTTAAGGTGTAAACCTCCTAAACCTGTCATTCATTGCCATTCCTTTTTTGGAAACAATTACTTTTTCTCAAACTTGCCTCAGACGTAAGAACCCATTCGAGTAATATTTGCACTGATCCCAATGTTCTAAAGCATAATAATTAAATTAATTCCCTTCAGACGGCTTAAACTGTTTAAAACCAGTATAACCCCTCTCCATGACCAATAATACTTACGTAAACGATGCCGAAGGCATCTTATGCATCACTTGTTCCTATAAATCCTATAATGGCGAGAAGACCACCATCTCCACAGAAGGATGCTTTGTGTACACACTGATGTGCTCTCAATGTTCTAATTCTCTTATTTAGCGTGAGACTGATCACAGTTCTAACGTTGATTCTCTTCTTTCCCATCATCTACCAAATCCTAAAACAGTATCGTTACTCAAAAAAACTGCTTCGACCCTCACAAGGACTACTCTACTTAGCTCTGATCTGCAATGCTCGTACAATTTTCTTCAATTACTCCAATAATCCCTCTTAGTTTATCTCGTTCATACTGGAATCATCAGGAAACCTGCAACTTACGTCGTGCTTGAATACTTCCGATTCATCCTCTTCCTGTTTGTGATGATGATTTTCAATAAAAAAGCAAACGAGTTTGCTCCAGCATCGAAAAAAGCGCTATTAATGTATGTTCAACATGGTCAGGGAATAGCAATATCTCACGCTTCCTAGCATAAAATGGCTTATTATTGGCTGCGCAATTGCCGAGTTAGCGATTCTTGTGTTCATGCTGCAACATAACATGGACTCTAACGGCAGAAAATGCTTGGGTAAACTTTGTTCAGCACTCAAAGGCAGTTCTCAAATAATTGGCTAGACTACAGAGATCCCGTAATTTTGGCGGTTCGATTTATTGCTGACATCGTGCTCTGTTTGTTTTTGGGGACTGGTAAACAAAAAACATAGAAATGTCGGCTCATGTGCATTAAATGAAGCGATCTATTTGAGGAGATTGATAGCAAAGCAAAAGGAACTCGCGATATTGGATGAAAACACACTGAAACGCCTAAAGCGAGATTCCCATGTTTTAAGGTATTTTTCTCAAGCACCACAGACCTCCTAAGTTCCAAATAGCTATCTGATTACAGCGATTCTCATTTCTACTATCGCGAGATTCATAGTGACGTTTACTCATTATTTCTGGGACACTGAAGATTGTCAGCTTATTCCTCTAGAGAACGATCTAGTCGACGCTATCTGCGATTTTATTTACTCACTTTGCATTCATTTTCTCCCATTGGTCATCATAATCAGTCTCTTCTGGCTTTCCAAACCCATAGACCTCCTTCAAACCGCTAGAGTTCGTCTTTTTCTCAAATCAACATATATCCTAAATACTTTTATTCTCTTAGGAGAGAAAGCAGTCTGCTTGTCCAGAGGATCAAATCGATGATTACCTGTACAGTAATCATTATTACGCTCGTTTCGGCAGCAAAGACAGACTAAACCTCTATGACTCTGACCTTCGTCCAGATCAGCAAGACTCTTCCCCGATAGCAAGCAAGACAGTCATGGAAATGAAAGATGATAAAGGAGAAAAGATCTCGATTAGGGAACCTGAATCGATTAAAGAGAGCTCTTCGACGGAGAAATTCCATTTGAAAAACCTGTCTCCAAGCCTTGCGTAGTTAGTTATCTATTTCATTTTACTTTTTTGAATAAATCCTTTGATTCAAATCGTCTTTACTTTTTTTTTGGTTGTTTAATATATATACGACTATACTCTCACTAACAAGGGGCTTCCTCCTGCCTTTGATACTCAAATTAAAATTACTACGACATTTATGTGTATACTACTGCTATCTTAAGTTATATTGTATTGGAGTGATTTGAGATCAGTAGTAGTATGTGAAAGAATTAAATTGATGAGTTTTTTTGTGATTATTTGTAGCTCTTAGTCGCTCTTATAACATTATTGATTGCTTCTATGCAATTGTACAGAGAAAATAAGTTCGAATGTGCAGAAAGAAACAATTTAATTTGATTTTTTATGAATGGATAGTATCGTCCTGGTTGTCGTAGTAAGAATCGTTATCCTTCTTCTGGTTCTTACGCAGCAATGCAGTCGGGTCAAGGTTTATGTTTCTTTCGAAATTCAGCTTAGGAAGAGCATCTGATGCGCCACTTTCCATAAAATCTGATAGAATTCAAGTTATAATGACGGCTTTAACTACCAAAACTTACCTGAAAGGTCCTTTCTATCAGATGCGTTAAGATACCCTCTAATTCTACCCTTTTCATCTTTCTATGAAATGAAAAAATGCATGGTAAGAAACATATTATTCAATAAAAAATGGTTACTCTGAGTTCTTTAACAACAGGTTTCAGTAAAGGACGTTTTGAAGCTTGTCTGCTTTCAATATCTTTCTTTTCAAAGTTTGATGGGTCCAACGGCAGAGCCTTCAGTGGTATCTACAAAGCCATGGAATAAAACAATTGTACTCGTATTCCATCACTTACCTTGTAAATATCATGGCGAGTCCAAATCTCGAATCTTGCTTCAAACTGTTCTCCAGGAATCAAATCAGCAGTGTCTAATTGAACCAATAACTCTCTGCTAATACCCATTGAAAGCTAGGATAGATTCCATGTCATTATCATTCGATGATCATTAGGTATTTACCAATCCGAGCTCTTTTTGATCAACTCTGAAGGGAACCTTCATCTGACGAATTCTTTCAGGTCTTTCAGCACTATCGTAGTCTCCTCTCTTCTTTCTCTCGACTTCTTTCCATGCGATGTATTGTCTCTCATAGGACTCGTTGACCGAGAGATTCTTAACAGTAATTCTCTGTGGAATCACGTCCTCGTTTTTGACCACAACGAGGTATTCAAACACTCCGCCTTTTCTAATAGGTCCGAAATCGACTGTTGCAGGCAGAATCTATAGACAAAGGTATATTAAGAAGGAAAGTTCTCGTAAATGGGTTACGTTGATATCCTTTTTAAGATTATCAGAAAGCGCTGCTGTCATCATGAGATTCTTTTGGTCATTAAGCCTTTCGATTGGGTATTTCTTGTCCAACGATTTTTTCATGAGATGGAAATCATCCTAATTTGTTGAAAAGAAGTTATTCCAAAGCCGTAAATAAGTCTACTGACCTGCATTCTCATGCTTGTGACCGATGGAGCATGTAAATGCATTCTGTTAGCCAGGGAGCTGATCTTAACTCTGCGTTCAGTTCCGCTTTCTACAGTAATATATCTAAATTGCAGGTGTTTAAATATTAAAAGAACAAGCGATTCTGGTTACTTCGCATTGAGTTCTTTGAGCGGAGAAGATCTCGCTAGGCAAGCCACGTTCTCTTGAGTCTTTCTCTCAGCTCCATAAACATCAAAGTCTTTCGTTCGAGTTTTGCGAATGAGCTCGGCTTGCTTAGCTTCTTCAATTTCCCTCTGTGCTAATGCGATTTCCATGGTCTTGGACATCGACATCGTTTTTTGCGCAGTCCTCTTCAAAGCATCAGCAGTCATACCGCCCTGAGGGAATGGTCGCTGCATTTCATCGTAAGTCTTGCAGAAACGTAAAATTTATTTACCTCTTGGCTCTGTGGCATTGTAGTTTGCGGTTTAGAAGCCTCATCACCTTCTTGTTTAGTGGCTGTAGCTTCTCTTTGAGACCCGCTGGTCATGCTCATATTAGACATTGTTTTCTTAAGGAACTCCTCTCTGTCCCTTTGTTCTAATTTCTTCTGTTTTATCATGTTGCGATCTTCCTCAGGGAGAGTCTTGATAGATTCATGAAGTTAGTGTTTGAGTAACAAAGAAGCAGCTAATTACAAGCATGAATTTCTCTCCGACGTAGGTTCCGTAGTAGTTTGCGACAAACTCGTTCTTTTCGCTCTTCAAATTACGATCGATTTGGTTAGGCTCGATTTCCCTGAAGAAAACACATTAGTTTGAGAAAGAATAGAAAGATGTTCGTACTCGCCCCATATGTCGTAAGTAACTCTTGTTGGAATTACTTTTGGTTTTTCCTTTTTCTCTTTTTTCTTACGAGGCGCATCAATCGTTACCATAACATCAGCAAGCTTGTCAGTCTCTCTGGTGTCCATGAAATGCTCCATTTCATCCCAGATTTGCTTGAGATTCATAGTGCTGACATTTTCAAACTTTTCGTCGTGGGTTTCCTTATGTATGTGCTTTCTTCTGGCCTCAGTGATTTTCACGAGAATTTGGTATTCCTATATCACAAAACATAGCAGATAATGCACTTGAATAAAGTTAATGTGAACTACCTTTTCTCTTTCCTCATCAGTTCGCGGTTTCTGGCCGAATTCGTTCTTTCTTGCTGCTTTCCAAGCCTCGAATGCTGCCTTGTCTTGTTGAAGTATTTCGCGGCTTTGTTCATCGAGCTCAGTATATTGCAGGAAGTTTCGTAAAGTAAATTTGATGAGAGTCGGTCGCTCGCGCTTTTTCTCGACTTTAGGAATGATATCTATATTTTCTGGAATGTCCACATTGACAAGGTAAGTCTTCATTTCATCGAGTGTTTGAAGCTCTGTGAGATATGTAATGCTCTGGCATTGGTAGCTAGCCGCTACTTCCTCAATAATTCTACGGCATTTTGGATTCTATAGGAAAATCGTGAGTCGTTTCTGTTTGTAATTGGGATTTTTACGTTTTCTTGTAATTGGACATAGTGTCTTATTTGAGTGCTGTTTAAGAGCTCTGAACCCGTATCGTCGTTGTTTATCACGAAGAGTTTAGGTTGTAAGTGGCGCCTAATAAGTCAGTTTCAGCTCAGCTGTATGGTGAGTGAGTAATGTGTACTTTGGCAGATCTAACTGTTCGTTCTCAGGTTCAACGAATTCGCCATCAGGGAATTCTGGAGTGCCAGGACGCTGTTCAGGATCAAAAATATTCTCTTTTTCATATTGATTTTGCTCCGGATTAACTGGGGCGCTAAGATAGGCTTTCGCTTCGCCGGAAGAAGTCACTAAAAATCTATTGTTTTCATCGTCCTGAGTCCATAGAGCCTCTTTAATTGAAGTTTAAGCATTTTGGAGGATAGATCAACAAGGTTACTTTCCACGAGATCAGCGGTAAACACGCCGCTTCTTCGTTCCTCAGGAGAGCAAAACAGCTGGAGGTAATAATCAATGTCATTTTCTTGTCGATTTTCGCCCTTTAAATTGAGCTCGTAGCGATCGTTTGCTGATATCAATAAAACCTAGAGGAATTTTTAGTCATAAATTAAGTGGAAAGGGCTCGCTACTTCTCCATGTTCCGTTGTTTTAACGACAGAACCATCAGCGGAGTATATCAGATGGACATGAGAGTCTTCGTAGCTGTCGTGTCCTTCTATCTCTTTTCTCTCGCTAAGGAATTAGTTTATATTATTACTACAAATTAGGAGAACTTACAAGAAGCCCACAACTTTTGTTCCGTCAGGAAGGTAGGTTTCAGTAACTCTACCATCGAAACTTCTTTCCATAATGTTATCGAATCCATAGGAATAATATGAACCTTTTGAGGAGTAGGTTTACTAATGTAATAATAATAGATTTAGTTACTTTCAGTTCCGATGATTGTGCCGGCTCTTTCCTTAGATTTATCATAGATGACTTTCACAGACGCGAATTCTAGAAGAGTCGAGTTCATTTAGAATTGAGGAGAAGAGAAAAATAAATTACCGTCATGTTCCACGATGATCGTGTCCTTTTTAGGATAAATCAGGAAACGCGTGCCATCCTTATGCACGGTGTATTGGAAACCGTTTGGATACTTGATAACCATAACCTGATCTTCTCTTATCCAGACTTTGCCTAATCCGATGAAAAATCACGCTATTAAACACATATCTTTCTGCCAATAATAATTACATCCAGTCTGTGGGTCGGTTTTGCTGGCGCAAGGGATCGGATCGTACTCAATCTCTCTGTTATCCTTGATTTTTCTTCCCTTTCTCATTCCCTTGTTGTTTATCGTGACCCAAATTCCATTGCTCTGGAGTTCAGCAGTATTGCCATTAGCATACAAAATACGAGTCGTGCCGTCCTTCAAATACTTAATCACAGAACCTACAAAATTGCTTAGATTCTTCCTTCAAATTTCAAAAATTTACCTTTGCCTGTAATAACTCTATTGATTTCCTCTTCCGAAGTCAAAGGAACAGGGTTTTTCTGTCGCTGTTGGTAGGTACTCGTTGGGATGCTCTTGACGATCGTTTGAACGATATCTCCATTTGCCAGATACTTAACAATCAAGCCATTCTGCAGCGTAAGAGTCAGCGTTGCAGAGTATGTCTCAGGAATCTCAGGCTCAGTTTCAAGAGGCATATCAACAAGAGTTTCTGGGGATTTCTCTTCTTCTTTACCGCCTTTCTTCGTTTCTTTTCCTTTCTTGATGTCCTTGCCGCCCTTCTTGTTCTTCTCTTCAGCTTCCTTTCTCGCAATTTCCTCCAGCCTAGCTCGCTCAATCGCAGCTTCTTCGGCCATGCGTCTCCTTTCTTCCGCCTCTCGTCGCTCTTCTTCAGTAACCATGGGGATATTCTTCTCCATTTCTACCAAAATACGGGTTTTATTCTCCAACTTAACCCAGAGCTCCGCCATTTTATCCCCATAATTCGCTGAATTTCTCAATCCAAAAGTAATATTCTCCTTTACGACTCTGTAATGGTAGGAAGATTCAGATCCAACGTTAAATTTTCCGCAGATAATGACACTATCATCATCAGGGTACATTTGCTTGACTCTCTCATGGAGGTTTTCGACGATCCTATAGTCAAGGTCGTAGAACAAGTTGGTGTTCAAATTTTCACTTCCTTTGAAGAATCTAATCCAGTTTTCTAAGTTCGGCAAGGTTCTCCAGTCGCAGCTCCATTTCTTTCGCAGGACTCTCGATGGAGGTTTATTATAATAAGTCGACACGAGCAACGAATCGTCTTTATCGTAGTACTGGCAAAGGACATCTGGCTCGTAAAGGAGGGTTTTGTAAAGCTTCATCCTCAAGCCTGATTTGTTATATCTTTCTTCGTAGACTCTGTCGCCAAAGTTCCATTCTTTCCTAGGGTCTTTGGTCTTCATGAGCTTCTCGAACTCCTCTAACACCAAAAACCTCTCAAAATCGTTCACGTCATTAGAAACGAAAGGATGCATTTGAGATTTCTCCAATTTACGGAGTTTTTCGGATTTCAATGGTCTTTCCGGCATATTGTTTCTATCGATACCTGGGACGTTGATCTCATCGAAGGTACGACGCTCTCGTTCTTCAGCCGAATCTTCATTGGCAAGGCGATTATTGTAAGTTCTGAGTTGAATCTCATCGATCTCATCGATAAGGAGTTTATGCGGCTCTTTCTTCTCGAGGTTGCGAGCCGATTTCTGATTCTCCGCCTCTTTCAGCGTGGAGGTAAAATCATAGAGATCCTGTGACATACTTGAAAAAATCTGCTGGAGCTCCTGCACTGTCGTATTAGCCGCTTCAGAGTATCCGAGCTTCGTATAATTGATTTGATCCAGTAATGCCTCCAAACAGAGTCCTGGAGTAATACTATTCTCATCAAGCGCGCCGAGTTGCTTGTTATAGTAAGACAGATCAACAGGCTTCTCCTCCTTGACTGGCTCTTCTGTTACAAGGATTTCCTCCTTTTTTTCTTCTTCCTCTTTCTTTTTCGCATCCTTTGTTTCCTTCTTCGAGTCCTTTCCGCCTTTCTTCTTGCTCTTGGCTTCTTCCTCCTGTCTTTTCTTCTCCTCAAGCTCAAGTAGCCTCTGCGCTTCCATTGCAGCTAATTCCTCAGCGGTGGGCGGATCTTTCGGAATCAGTGGTTCGACTTTCCTGGTTTTAATCCAGTCGCGATATGCCTGAACATCGTAGCTGAAAAGCGCGAGTTGAGTGAAAAGCTCGAAAACGATATCTTTCATCATGTCTTCTTCAAGCAACGAGTAATCATATACAGCCAACAACTCTTTGTAGACGGTATTTCTGAGTAATTCATTGCGTCCGCACTCTTCTCTCGCAGCTTTCATGCCGAGAACAACTTTATTGTTCGCTTGGATGAACGCCTTGTCATCTTCAGTCAACTGATCTTCTTTCAGCTTCTGCTGTTTCTCTTCGACCAAATAATCCCCCTCAGGTTCAACACCGTCTTCAGGACCTTCAAGCAGTTCGCTGCCACTGTCGGAACCGCGAGTTATCACCTGCTCGTTCACTCTCAAAATGAGATCCATAGCGCCACCTGCCTTCGAAAGTCCAGCAAATTCTTCCTAAAGTGTTCAACAAGCTTCAGCGCTCATTCGAAAGCTTTCGAAATTACCTTTGTGGTAGGATAATCTGTAAAAAAGTAGATATAATCGGATAATTTCTCGATCTGCTTGTCAAGAGGTGGCTCTTCGGGTTTCTCCTCGATGATTTCCTCAGTCTTGCCAGGCTTACCGCCCTTCTTGGCTCCTTTACCGTCTTTGGAGTCTTTCTTCGCATGAGGGTCTTTCCCGGCTGCGATGGCGTCTTGATAATCTTTTTTCGCCTATGGAAGTGTGTTATTTCATTAATAATTCAAGATTAAGGCAACCTTTCGCGCTTGAATGACGATATCATTATAATAATGTACGAATATTTTGCCCAAAAGCTCCGGAGTAAGCTCAGTTGGGATTTCTGCAGCTGCTTTATCCTTCTTAAGCTTGTCAGCTTGAGTTATTGGGTCTAAATAAAGATTTTTTTCTTTTCCGTAGTTGATAATTTCTTCTCTGGTGATGAATTTTTTGGTTTCGTAGGTACTGGTCTGGAGTGCTTTGATAAGTTTTGCAGAGCGCTCTTTGGAGGTTCCGAAGTTAAGATTGCAAGCGATAGGGAACCATGGAGGCAAGGTTGAGATGTCTATGTCCTCGTCTTTCTTCTTTGATTTCATTTATCTGATCTTTACTTTAGTTTTTGGAGTTACACAACTTAATTGATAATAATTCGAAAAATTTCGAATTAACAGCCTGGAGTCAGATTTGAACCCAAGGAAATCCAAAAATATCAAAGGATAAGGTCATCACCCGCCTGATGAGTGAATTATTGGAGCTTTTCAGATCAAAGTATGAGTATTTGCTCTCTTAGGACACCAAAAAAATTGATCGAAAAGCGATAATTTACCTTAACATATATGAACAAAATAGAGGAATTTTAAACAAAGATTTGAATAAAGCGAATTTAAAAGCTTAGAAGAAGGAGGATGAGGAGCTAAAAGAAATGAACTTTTCAAATATTTTAAGTGAACTGTCTAACATCATGATTATTGAATCTGTTGCGGCGAATGGACATACACAAAACTTTCTTTACCAAATCCAATAAAAATAGGATCATATTTCGAGAACAGAATAATTTTCTGAATATTTTGAAGTATAGCAAGCAAAGCTAAGTAAGGTTGATTTCTGGTTGAAACCAAAAAAGAAACGTTTATTCAAATCCCATACGGATTTATTTCAAAAAAAATATTTTAGTAAATGGCTAAAACAGCTACAAAGGAGGGGTATGAATGAAATTATTCTCATCATTAGAAACTGTTCGGTTCAAAGTAAGCTGTTCTAACTAATATTGCATCTACCAGCGAAGCAAGTAGGGGGAAATTGTTATTTTTGTGAGTATTCGAGCTTTTTTTAGTGATTTAGCTACTGTTCCGGGATGGTATGCTACAGTTGGTGAGCGCAGATTGATTGTGGATGATAACACAGGAGAACATGAAGAAATTGCCGATTTCGAGTGTCTAACCTTAGAAGACGCCAAAATACTCTGTGGGTTAGGACACGGAGTTGATGGGAGGATGGTGACTTGGATGAGATAATGTTTTCATTTGCATTCTTTCTAGCATTAAATTCAAAAAAAACCCCAAAAAAACCGTAACTGTTTGCAATATTAAAATGAATATGATGAACAGATTCATAAATGAGTTTCAAAGAGATCTCTTGAATGTTGTGAGTTAACCATTATTTGAATCAATATTGAGCATTTGACTTTGGCTTTAGTGGATGAATTAATAAATCACAACAAATTTGTTACTTACACGAAGAAAATATAAGCATCAGAAATAGCACTTCGTCATGCAGATATAATTGACTTTCCACATAAGGAGTAATTTGAAAGAAACACCTTTGTGAGATTTGAGCAGTAGCGACTCCTCTTTGCTTTATTCAAACTCAATACTTCATGCAAACAAATAATCGATTGGCTTAGATCTATAATATTCCGATTATAAGTCAATTAATAAAGCTCAGAAAGATTTATTTAATATCTCCTTTGGAAAATGTCAAGCCCTACAGCTACATCTGACGGGTAAGCCATTAAATTGCTCTGATTTTCATTTCTTACTCAGCTCAAAAGTGATATTTGTCAGCAACGTTCATCCTGATGTCACTGCAAGTAAGACTTCAACTGAGATATTTTATTCACTTTGATTTAGGTGAATTGACCCAGGTATTCGAGATGTTTGCTGCGGTTGTGGAATGTAGAATGGTCATGGATAGCACTACCGGAAAAAATAAAGGCTACGCATTTGTCGAACTTTCCACCCCTGCAGATGCTGAAAAAGTCGTCACAGAAGAGATTACACTCGATGGTCAGAAAGTATCTACAAACTCCCGAGCTGTTTCTAATGTTTTCTACCAGCTGAGCTTACAAAAGGCCAAATATTAGGCAATCTCAAAAGATGAGAAATTACGGGATCGGATTGTCAAACAGTACAAGAATAAGTATTTATCAAATCATCAAAATTAAATGGATGTCAGGACTTGGTTCAAATCATTCATGTGGCTTCTTTGTATTCTCTTTTGGTATTTGTTGCGTAAAAAATTCACGAGAAATGATAATCTAGCTCCGTTTTGCTATATCACCAATTCAGTTACTCTTCTTCTATCAACATCATTGAATAATTGTCAACAAACTATTCTTATCTTATTCTTGTAGGCTAGGCATAAGATTTTTACATTACATTCCAGGTTTTTTTCTCATTATCTACTCCTAGCGTTTATGATGGAGACTTGACACATTAGATAACCAAAAAGTTAAAAACAACATTTCTACATCAGAAAGTTTTATCAAATCAAGAATTTTTTTGCAATGGATAAAACAGAGGAAAGCAAAGGAAAAACCTCAGCGACCACTATCGATCTCAAAGTATTGCTATGCCAACTCAATGCGAAAATGAGAGATATTGCGCATAACCAAGAACGAGTCGCTAAATCCTTGGAAAACTACAGCGACAAAGACAAAATCGACGTAGTCCTTTTCCCTGAAATGGTTTTCACAGGCTACAACTTCACCGATCCAGCCGACATCGAAAAATACTGTGAAGAAGCTGGAAAAGGTCCGACCTTCGAGTTTCTCTCTAAAATCGCATCCAATCTCAAAGCTTACGTGATGTGTGGTTATCCTGAGATTTTTTACGATGAAAAAGACGGGAAAAAGAAACACTTATACAATTCAATGTACGTCATTGACCGAGAAGGCAAATTGAAGGTGAATTACCGAAAGCATCATCTATATGAAACTGATGAGTATTGGGCAGAAGAAGGTGAGAGCTTCAAAGCAATAGAGCTTGAAAATACAAAAGGCGTTAAATATAAGGCTGCGTTAGCGATTTGCATGGATATCAATCCTCGCAAGTTTTTAGACCCAAGCAAATTTGAGTTAGCTGAATTCTGTAAGCAAGAGAGGATAGATGCAGTCTTTATGTCTTGCGCGTGGCTAGATTCTGATGTAACAAGGAATGATCGTGAGGCAATTGAAGACACGATAGACTACTGGCTCTATCGTTTGTTCCCATTAGTCAATACTCCAAAAAAAGTTCAATATGACAAAAAATGGGCGTTTTTCTGCGCTAATCGAGTCGGCAAGGAGGGAGAGAAATGCGTTTTCACGGGTTCTAGCTGTGCGGTGAAAGTGAATCCTGCTGAGCTGATTTATGCGTTGGATAAGAGGAAAGAGGGGTTCATTGTGGCTGAGGTTTCTATTTAGTTGTCGGCATTATTAGCTAACATTGCTTTGAAAATTGGGTGTAGAAATAGCAAAAAGCTTTTCTCGTATAGTGCAGTGCTTATTTTTCAAATATAATACAGAATTCTTCATTAAAATTCAAGCATAACTCATTTTCCGCTTTCTGTTGGCAGTAGCGGTGCTGAAATTTCGGTAATAATGCCTAGATTACCTTACTCCCATGAGCCCTTAGTGAATAATATCTTTCAAAATATTATAATTTTTATACCACAGATTCTCAGCTTGGAGCATTTGGAGCAACGTCACAAGTAGAAAATATATACACAGAGATTATGATTGATAACAGTAGGGGCAATGAGGTTAACTTCAAACGTTTTCAAAAGGTGAAGAAGTAATAAACGCAATATTTCCAAAGCAAGAAGATTATATGAAATTTATCACGAACATGCTTGCTAGGTCGCAATTGAACATAGTTATCCTCTCCCTCAAAGAACAGATGAGAAAAGGAACTCAAAAACTAAGAAAATCACAACGAATAAAGGGCGCTTTTTATCAACATCTTGAAATATCAGATTCCCCTTGACCCACTACAGTAACACCACCTATAATTCAATTACGATTTTGTCAGATGCTTTAACCAATGTCCCCATCAAACTATATCCCTTCCACACTCCATCCTATTCAGAATGGATGCTAATCAGTCTTCTCAAAAATTTCCCTTTAAAGAAATAACGATAAACTAAGTCTCCTGAAGAGTTCTTATGGAATTGTTAGTTCCAACCTCGTATCATCATAGAAAAAGGTAACTGAAGAGGATAGACCGGATTTAAATTCAAAATATTTATTGTCGATTTTATTCCTATCAAATTGCCTTCATCTGGTCTGATAAATTGTTCAAATTAGTTTGTAATACAAATTGAAATCGACTCTTTCATCCTCTTTTTTTTGAGTCAAAATGAGCACTGAGTTCTCTCTATCAAACTATCAACAGGTGGTCGGAAACTATATTTTGGGTGCGATCTTTCTCACAAAAACAGTCTCTTACATTTTCAATAAACAGGAAAAACTCTTGGCAGAGGCGCATTCGGACAAGTTAAGATTGGAACACATGTACTTACTGAAGAAAAGGTAATTTGCGTTGTGATGATTCTCCTTGTTTGCACCTTATTGCATTGATTTCATTATTTTGGACAGACCTCAACAAGCTAAATAATGTAGGTCGCAGTCAAAATACTTGAAAAAACCATGATTGTGGAGGAAGCGGACGTTGAGCGAGTCGCTAGAGAAATACACATACTCAGAATGATTCGGCACCCCAATATCATTCAACTTTATGAGGTTTGGAACTTTTTTCGCAGAATGACTAATTCATGCAAATCGCAGATTATTGAAACGCCAAGTCAAATATTTATGATAATGGAATACGCAAGTGGTGGGGAACTGTTTGACTATATAGTAGATAAAAACAGGTATAATATTTTTTTTCACTGTGGAGGAGGCTAACTGAGGTGCATCTCAGAGTGGAAGAGAAAGAATCCTGTAAATTGTTCCAGCAAATCATGTCGGGCGTAAGATACCTGCATAAAATAGGAGTAGTTCATAGGTATGGCTTGAAAGCGTGCTCCCTTTTTAATGAAAAATCATGATAGAGACCTGAAGCCCGAGAACCTTTTGCTTGACGCCAACAAAAACATCAAAATTGTTGATTTCAGCCTCAGTAATATCTACCAGCCTGGAGATCTACTCAAAACGGCTTGCGGATCTCCGTGCTATGCGGCTCCAGAGATGATTGCAGGGAAGAACTATGTTCCGTTAAAAGTCGATGTCTGGTCCGCTGGAATTACACTTTTTGCCCTCGTCTGCGGATACCTACCTTTTGAGGACCTCAGCACAGCGGAGCTTTACAAAAAGATCCTCATTGGAGATTTCGAAATCCCAAAATTCGTGTCTCCAGCGGCGAGCGACCTAATAAAGAAAATGTTGAATGTAGATCCAGAAACCCGCGTAAATTTTGAGGACATATTCGAGCATCCATGGTTCCAGCAATTGCCTCTCGACCCTGAGCTTCTCGATGAATCAAAAGCAGTCTCAGTAATTATTTTTTTTATTCAGAACCGAGTTTACCTCTATCGTTGGTTTAGATTAACCCATTTGTCCTGGAGCAGATGAAAGCTTTGGGTTTAGATGTGGAGATTACAAAAAAATATGTTAGTAATGGGAAGCATAACCAATTTACAGCAACGTAAGCTATTTCCTTTGTGCTCGCCTTCAATTCAATTCAAACAGCTATTATCTGCTTTATAAGAGATATTTGAGGGAGAGTGGAAAATCGCTACCACAGCAAATTCAGTTAGAAACACAATCCTCTGCAAATAATGTCAAAAAACCCAGCGGCCCTCAGAAACTCGCAGAATTATTAGCAAAGAACTTGCCGCCTTCTCCACAGAAAATGACATTAGAAAAAGGAAAAATACAAGATTATGTGCAAGAATTTCCTCATGACATCTACGAGAAAGGGCCTGAATCTCTAGGCGTTACTAAAAAGTAATAGAGTCGTTGTTTGCTATCAGATAAGTAACTTTGGCATCGATATTAGCGTTAAAGTGGAGATCACCGGCGGATCTTCCCAAATTGAGCAAGATCTAAACCTGACGAAATCAACGACTTATAAAAGTAGTTTTAAATCTAGTGAAAGGAGCGAAAATACCACGAGGTCGACCCTCATGACCGCCCAGAGTAAACAGGCGACGAACGATTCCAGACCAAGAAGAACTGAGAATCTGGTGGGACGAACGTACCATACGAGCAACTCTCCAAAGAAAGGAATTAAAACCATAAATTCCTCGTTGCATGAGCCAGTTAAACTATTTTTGGGCGCTAGAGATTCCACAGATAATACAAAAGGTGCAAATCGAACAAAGGAAAAACCGCGGAAAAGCAGCAACAATGATATCATTCCAGCTGATAGTGCCCAATTACAAGGAGGCGCAACCACGAATCAAACGAAAAAACCCTTGAAAAACATGAATAGATCACAAGAGCAAAATATCACCTTGAAAAGCCAGGCCGCTCGAACGAATAGCGAGAGAGAGAAACAAAAAGCTAATAAGAGTGTGCATGTAGCTGTGGATGGTTCTTCAGGCGCTGAGGGAGTATTGCTTTCGTCGCAGTCAAGCGCGAAGAATGGAAATCACGTTGACTTGCTTCTGCAGGCAACATCTAATAAAAGTAGTTCCCACTAAGCAAGTACATTACTAACAGTCCTTCCACTATAGAAAAAGAAACCTCTAGAGTGAGTTCTCCAAAGGACTCAAAGATTCATTACAAGCCACCAAGCTCAAACATTTCCCCGAGATTCCCAGTCGCCAATTACGCCCTTCCTCGCTCACTAATGGCTTCTCCTTAGTAAAAGCATCCTAGAACACAGAAAATCTCATTTTTTGCATACACAGTGGACCCATTACCGGCCTTATTAAGAAGCTCGAAAGTCCAAAAGGGGGACCGAAGCTATCCGTTAACCTTGACTCAAAAGCTCAAATGCACAGGAAAGACAGCCTTACGAACGAGTCACCTACGCTAAAAACATTCGGATCTCCCAGGAAGAGCATCTCTGATCACACGGTCACTCATATTTTGAATACTTCGGAAACGCATACGCATATGATCAGACCTTCGCTTGAAGTTGGGAAAAACATTAGTGATAGTTTGAACTCTCCTAAAACCACGAAAAGTAGTAAAATTGCAATGGAGTCATTGAGCAATAGTAAGTTTCTTCCATGACCTCTGTTATTGAATCGTTTCCTTTAATGACTAGAGATGAGAGTGCATAAGAGCAGTTTTCATATTGACAGTCTGTCCGCCAAACCGCCAAAAGCTCTTGTAAGAGAAATTACAAGGGCATTGGACAGCTTAAAGATCAACTTCAAACCGGTAGCTGACTAGAAATGATTTCGATGACTAATTATGATATTAGGTATCTCAATACAGCTGGAGGTGTGAAATTGAGGCTGTGAAGTTTGAAGTCGAGATTTGTATCGTGGCGTCGATTGAAAATCTTTATTTGATCAGATTTGTGAAGACAGAGGGGCAGAGTCCGTTATACAATGAAGTCTGTATGAAAATACAAGGGTTGATTGAGTTGTAAAACTCAAGCAATGAGCAGTTGTTGCGTATACATACTACTAGCTAATGCAGCCTTCGTTACCGCTGAATTTCAATATATAATTTTGATTATCGTTCCTGGTAAATGGTTTTTGATGTTACTAGGACGGTCTTTTAAATGCTTTATATGAGGAGCACTTTTTGTTTGTAGATTCATATGACTCATAAGATAGATCCTTTTGTGGGAGCAATTTAAACGTAAAAACCTGCGTTAGTTATTCTACGAAGACTTATTAAATTCAAAGATATGCGAGTTTATGTTATTAGTTTAATACCTCATGATGACATTACAATAGAGTGTAACTATTTCAAGAGGGTGCCCAGTTTCATTTACTTTGACTCACTACTCTGCTGTACTATAATGTTAAAGAGAATCGAGAATGGTACTGCATAACTGTCTTTAATTTCCCACACTACTACTTAGTCAGAGTATTAGACTAATTAACGTACTACAGAGAATATTCTCCAGGAATAGACTACTTTTAACTTTAATAAGATAGAATCGTTTTAAGATAGTTTGCATTATTAGCAGTATAAATTTTTTTTCAATACTCTTGATTACTACGTAGTATATTCGTCTAAGGTAGTTCATTATTTGCTTTTATGATTCTTTTTTATTTTTTGGCTCAAACCATTTACTAGACAACGCAATAACAAATATGACCGCGTCTTCGTTATCCAGAGAATCGGCATTTGAGACAGAACTCAAAAAAACATTAAAGCACTCAAAACATCAAGATTTGAAATTGCTACACTAATTACTTCATTCTTAATATATAATTTCAATCTCCAATTTGAGAAATTATTATAATTAATATTGGCGAAAGCCTCATTAGATTCCTTAAGCAAATAAGTATTTCCAAAGCTTTTGAATCTATTATTCACCTAGAGTCTGTATCACTCCGAATGCATTCACTTCTTATCGTTTTATGCAGCTAACCTGAAGCTCAGACTGCATTATTCAGAGTGAAGCTACCGTTAATAATCAAGCTTCTTATCGTTGTTGTAATTCCTTTAAAACTTATTAACTCATAGCGAAATAAAAACAATGAACTGGCTAAAGAACATCTCTTCCAAGGTAAGACAACTTTATTTTTAACACTAACACATCAACTCTCTCTAAACTAGTCCACTCAGATACTGAATGCGTACAAAGAAGGGATGAAAGATTTTGTAAACACCCTCGGGGAGGACATCGAAACTATCACAAGTGATATTCTGGATCAATTTCATCTTGAAACTTACTCGAATTTAGCCAAAACCTCCAAAGATGAGGAGCAGTCTCCTGAAGAAAGCAAGGTAGAGCTCAGCGAGATGAAGCACACATCTGAAGAACCAAGTAATATCGTTTTTAGCTACTGATCTAACCTGAACAGATGCACCAACTCCTATTGAGGTCATTCTCAAGCAGGTGGCCCGGTTTTTCAAAGAAGAGCAACTAACGTAACAATCCATACAATAAATGGATTTTTCTAACTACTGTGTAATAGCGAAATTGATTTAGAAGAGATAGCAAACAATGTGAAGGGAACCGCTGCGGAAGTCACAAAGAAAGATCCATTGGGAAAAATCTTAGCACATAGAACCGATTTCTCCAATTTTCCGAACTTCAATGAGAAATTTAAGGGAGATCCAGATATAATACAGGCCGTTTTGAATTTTGTCCCGACGTTGCAGCCATCGACTGAGGGAAGTGATCCGAGTCAAAAGGAACTGACGAATAGAATTTCGCTTCGTTTCTTCTACGTGCTTATCTACGAGATCGATTTTAAGATCAGAGTGAAGGAGAAAAGGAAGAGGGAGCAAGCGAATAAAAAAGAGTTGAAGTTTACAAATGAAAGCAGCCAAAGCACTGATGCGAAGGGAAAAGAAGAAGAGGATGATTGGCAAATTGAAGGAGCTTTAGTGAATGGATCGAAATAAATTGGGCAGATAATTATTTCATAAAATTGACCTTCCCAAAGAAAGAAATATATAGTGATAATCTGTTTATTGTTCATAATAGTTCCTAATAATGACTAGCTCAGTCTCGATAAGAAAAAAGAAATCTTCTTTTCAGTGAATATCAATCAAGTCCCATTTAAGAATTTTTATGGATTGAAAACATCCGAGTTTGTTACCAAAGGTGAATATTTCTGAAGGAATTATTTCATATTTTTTTGCTTGAAGGAAAGTTTAACATTGATTAGGAACAAAGGATATTTGTTGTTCGCAGTTATTATAGAAGTTAACAAAATAGCATAATTTTACACTTGGTCGATATGCACACTTGTAGTAAACAGAAAATTAAAAAGTTTTAAGGAGTTGACACCTAAACCCTTTTCTTTTCCAATAGCTGCCTACTCATTTTGCTTTTCCTCAAGAGAGTTTAAATTTATTTTCAAAGCATCGTTTTGAGCTGGCACCTGCTCTTGTTCAATTTTAGACTGCTTACCTTGCTCCTCTTCATTGAGTTTAATCGTTTCTTTATTAGACGAGCTCTCGACCTTATCATCAGATTGTCGAGACACCTCATTGGAAATCGTATTATCAGTGGAACCAGCTGCTTGAACTTCTTTCGAGGTTCCTTTTACTTCGCTCTCTACAACGTTATTACTCTTTATACTATTTGTTAAGTCCTCTCTAGGCTCATCTAACAGCAAGCCTCGATCATCAGAGACACTTTTAACAACTAATTTCCGATTAGATAATATATAGTAGAATCACGAGTTACGCAGAGATCCTTGCCGCAGTTTGAGATCTAAAAACCTTTGGTACACTTTATGCTGCAGCAAAAGAGTATTGAGCTTAAAGAAAGTGAGCAGAAATCATACCTCCTGCTCTTCTTTTATGACAAACATAATGCTCTTTAGAGAAGTCCGTTTCTGTTTTACAAATTCTACAATAGTTGTAACCACAACCTCTGCAGCGCTTTCCAAGGGGAATTCGAATAATCCATTCCCAAGGGCAGGAACCGCTAGGCTTTTGACGTTCAATTCAACTGCGAGATTCAACCTTTTCGAAAATTTTGACATGAGTATGAAAGCTACTTCTTCTTCATGATTACCCAGCTATAATAGCTTGCTCAAGCCTTCTAAGTTCCATCTGCGCTCCCTAATGAGCGTCAATATCGAAGAAAAGTTTGTAAGAATACCCCATTCCAAACAGGTATAACTGTGTGTATTATATTTTTTGCTTTCAAGGTCCCTGCGCTCGTTGAAATAGCCATCCCCACGCTTACTACTCGCGAGGTCATGATAAAATCGCATATGGTTCATTACGTGGCCCGTTGTTTTCAATGTAATTATTTGCTTCCTCTTGAATTTGCCTATCAGGTAAGATTTATGAGCATGGATGATGCCTGAAAGTATGAATTACTGCCCCCCTCTTCCCAAGATAGTAGATGCAATCCCAGAATTCATAGACAGTAAACTATTAGCAGCTATCACTAATCCATTAGTATTATAACAGGTGAGAGGGACCACAAAATCGAGTTTTACGAATAGCATCTACACGATAGAAAGTTGGATCTCCAATTTCTATTTGGAAATGACATGCGTTGATCTCTCCTCGCTTTATTAATGGCGGAACGCGGACCTCCTGATCGATTGGCTGCTCGGCCTTCACGCATATGGCTTTTGATGGAGAAGTATCTCAATCACTAATCAGTAAAACAATGAATATTCTTACTTCCCATGTGACTTGTTTAATTAATTCGCTAATGCTATTTTGCTTTAATGTTTATTTCTCATTCAATTATTGGAAAGAATCGATGTAGGGTTACTCATTGAAAAGAAGTAGCAATAATCAACTCTCTTCACGGACTTCTCAAGATTCAGGAAATATTGAGATAATTTTCAGCTTCCATGAGCAATGCAAGACCTGACTAAAGATTGAAGCGTAAATTCTCTACATCAATTCAATTTAAGTAGTAATTAGCTCTTATGAAAAATTTTGCTTTGATCTATCGGTATATTACTTTCATGAATTTGGGTTTCTTCATAGGCTTTTTTCTTTCTCTTGCACTTTATTATGATGGAATTCATTTTATACAGAGAAAAACTCAATACGCGGTCCCTGGCAGGTTAGAAGCACCGGTAATATTCTCACACTTCTTATAGAAATTAAATTGTTTCTTATTCAGCACTCTCTCGAGAGATATATATCTTTGAATGAGGATCCATGTGAAATCCCTTCAAGGATACATTGATTATAAAACTTTAATTAGTTTACCGAAATAGAAATCTAATGACAACCGGAAAGGGTGACAGCACCAAGCCAAAGGCCACCAACAAGGCCCCAGCCAAGGGCAACAAGACCATCAGCAAGGCCCGCAGCGTTTCCAAGAAAAACAAGAAGGGTGAGCACACCAAGAGATCCCACAAAATTAGAACCAAAACAAGATTCTTTATCCCAAGAACCAAGGACACCGTCAGCAAGCCAACCTATGCCAGAAACGTCAGATCCCTCTACGCCACCAAGATTGAGAAGTTTGACAAATGGACTGTGTTCAGAAAGCCTCTGGCTACTGAAAAAGCTATGAAAAAAATTGAGGATGAAAACACCATGGTCTTCTTGGTCGACCCACATGCCTCTAAGTGCAAAATCAAGGAAGCTTTTGCTAAGATCTACGGCACCAAGGTCAGAAGTGTCAACACACTCGTCAGGTACCATATTTAGCCTTCAACGCAATCGTGATGTCTAATACTCATTTTCCTTTTTATAGACCTGATGGAAAGAAGAAGGCTTACATCAGATTGAGCACCGAGAGCGATGCCTTGAACCTTGCCAGCAAGATCGGTGTCATATAGTCGAATTTTATACGATGAGGGGCGTGTGCGACTATCTTGTCTTAAAGGTAGTCCTCATTCCCATTGAAAAAATACCCATGATTATGCTGTAATCATTGCCCAAAAATTACGTGTTTGATGTGTACGTTTCTTGTCATTTCCAAAAGATTTTGGGTGAAAATTCCTTGAAAAAAATAATATAGTGCTTGAAGGATTAGATTGACCAGGAAATGAAGGAAAAATTTATAGTTTAAGTGGTTGGAGTTAGTCATTGAGCAGAGACAATAAATGAAAATTAGGGTTGGATATTAGAGTCAAATAAGCATTGATAGAAGAGAAGGCTCTGAATGTTTCTTAATCTGTATTCACACATAATTAACAAATGAATTAAGATATAAAAGCTGGAGTGAAGAGTCAAACCAGCAGAGTTCATCAACATCCTAGATAGATCACAGCGGAGAATCAAGATACTATAAAGTTTTCCTTGCATTTTCTGCAACGAGCTGGGTCCGGCTCTGATTTCGGATTAAAATTTCAATAATAGAGTCAGGATAATGGAACTAGAGAGGATTTGTTCATTTCATTGCACCAGAGGTATACATTCCCACAATGTGTAGATGTGAAAAATTCATAGAATATGCTGCATATTGATAAAAAATAATAAATTGAAAAGGATCAAAAGGACGGTACCTACAGCTTTCAATGTGGATGAGGCATTTCGTAAGCGAATTTGACACAAAACAGGCTTTTAACCAAGGAATCAAAATTTAATTAGTAGGCTCAACATATTTTGAAAAATACGAGTATTTCCTATAGGCGATGAGTATAAGCAGCAAAATTTCAATTTAGTCTCTTTTTTCTCTCTCTTATGAAGAGCGGAGTCAATCGTAAAATTTTGTAATTTGAGGTCTGAAATAGACTACTGAGCGAGCGAGTCAGCCTTAATGATGGACATCAAGGCCATCATTCATTAATTTAGGATTTCAAGCCAAATGGGTACATCTGATACAGTAATCAATAAGTCAGCTCAAAATTATCAGTTTCTATTGCAGAGTTGGTCAATTGCCATAGCAATACAGAATAATCTAATTCACAATTCACCCATTGTTCCGTTGTTTGTGCAACACATGTACAATTGTAGATGACTTGACTTCGGACATCCAACTATTTGAATAGTAGCTAAAGATCTCAAGAGCTATGGCCCCTGTGGTTGATCTCTTTGTATCCTAGTCCCCAGTCCTACATCAACCTGAATATATACCATGAGATCCACAATAAATTAAAAAAAATCTAAATCGCTCAAAAATGGAGCAATAACCCAGAGTATTTGGCTTCTATAAAGTGTCTTGTTTGCTTTGCGCGTTTATTCGACAAAAAATTGGAGAAAACATGAAAGAAGATTTTAATTTTTCTAGCCAAAACAAAAACCGGAACGTGCAATCAAAACACCACCAATTCATTTTATGCTGTCAGCTATGGAATCGATGCTAATTTAAGCGAGCTTTCGTGCTTCTCCAGCGTGAGCCATGTATAAACCCACCAACCCATTATTTAAATTCCGCTCTTGAGGCAATTTTAATAATTTAATCATATTCAACAATAATTATGAAGAACCAAACCCTCGTTTTCGTCGTTCTCAGCGTGCTCATCGCTTCCGTTTGGTGCCAGACCCCATTCGATGATGAGATCGAACTCGCATCCAACGACTGGCAGACCTGCTGCTCCACTCTCAAATCCAGACCTCAACAAAAGTATACTTACTACCAAAACACCGGAAGAATGGTCGGTGGTTCCGGAGAATGGAAAGTCGACACTCACGGATACAGTGGAAGCAGCCAAGGCCGCAACAAGCCAAGCATGCAATGCGTCAAGAACACTGGTCCTGCTCCAACTGGCCAATACAAGCTTGATTTCTGTACCGATGTGATGCACGGCAGCACTCCAAGACCATGCTCTTTCTACATGAAGCCTTTGGACAACTCCAAGATGTGCGGAAGATCCGAAATCATGCTCCACGGATGCCAATGCGGTACCAGCGGTGACAACACCCAACCACCAACTGCTGGATGCTCTGCTGGCTGCGTCGTTATCAACCGTGACAACAGAGTCAAGTTCAGAGTCGGTGATATCATCACCGTCGTTGCCAACGAATAAGACATTTACATTGAATAATCATAGTGGACTATTATGAGGAAAAATATTTAAATATACTGAATTTCCAATTTTATGAATAGCTTAAGGAGTTAGCTGCCTAAGGGTGCTTCATTGTTGTCAAGCTACATAAATTCAGTGTGACATTAAATGTTTTTTCCCTTAAAAACATTGAATCACAAAACCCTCCTCAAAGAATTCAGTCTGGTTTCCTTTAAATGTGGTGAAATCTATTCATAAGGTAAAGAATGTGTTAGAAATATAGCAGTAATAGATTTGGAATCAAGTGGAAGATTAAATTTCTGTCAGCTTTGTTAGGTCCTTGTGTGAAAAAGGTTATGTCCATTCGAGAAGCCAGTCATTTGCTTCTATTTACCAGTTTTCTGAATTCGTATACACGAGGTACTTTGAGATTCAGAGCAATGTTAATTATTGTTGAACAAAGGCTTTGAATTCATGATGTAATTAAACAATAAAATCAACAATTTAATCGTTGGGTTAACATTTCTATTGCCTCTTTTCGAATGCAAGAAGTTGATCAATCCAGCCATTTAGCCTATAGAGAATACCCCGACGTTACCATATTTCCATACATCACGAATGGAGACGGTCTCACTTTCATTTTCTTCAGAGATAATGAAACAAAGAAGCTCTCCGCAATCCGCGGTGTGACAGAAAGCTGCGATTCTTCAATCGTAATGACTTCAGCTAGAGCGATTCTAAGAGCTAGCTTAGGATTGTTTACTTCAGAAAATATCTCCAAAGAAAATAAAGAGTTGCAGCCTCTGCTCGTCAAAAAGCTCCAGCATTTCAGCTGCAACCTTATCTTCAACGAGCCTTCTTTCATCCGACTGCTCTCTTATTTTAACAATAACGCAACACAGTACGATACCATTGAAAATTCCAGAGTCTATGCCTTGCCATTCAAATATTTTTCCTTGGATTTATTCAATGCATTCCTCAAGTTACAAGGAAGTTCCAATAAGCTATGTCTCATCGAACTGGAGAAACTGGGAGATTTGAGTTCAGAATCATTTGAAAAGCCGACCTACGAGATGGTTCAAGCATTAAGAGAAGGGCTTGTGCCTAGAATACAGAAGAAGATACCTCTAAAGCCATCACGTCGATTTGCTATTCTCAGCTGTCGTGAAATCAATCAAACTGAGCCTGAGGCGGACCGCATGTTTAATTTCAGCGAGTCTTGTCAGCATGGACATTTCAGAAGGACAGATGAAGAGTGGCGCATCTTTAAGATCAGATATGGAGAATACCCTGACCCGAGCTTGGTTCAGGCCCTTGATGGTAAAAAAGATTGATATTAACTCCTACTCATTTATTTATGACCTTTAGGAGTTATTGTTCCTGGCTCGCCTGGTCATTGTTACGACTCTGTCAATGCGAAATGGATCGCGCCAATGGAAGAGTTTATCAGATATCTAAAAGACAATACACGCGTTCGATATCTCGGTCTTTGCTATGGAGCTCAGCTTCTTGCTCAGGCGCTTGGAGGTAAAGTCGAAAAAATGTCAGACACGTTTCGTAAAGGCAATGATGAAGTTTTTCTCAACGATGAGTTCTATAATCAGCCTTATGTGAAGGCTTATAAAGAGCTCTATGAGCGAAAACCAAAGACCTTGAGCTATGTAAAGGTGCATCAAGATCATATTACTGAACTACCGAAGGAGGCCAAGCTGTTGGCTTCATCAAATACTACTGAAGTTGAAATATTTTGCGTTGGAGAACGGTTTTTGGCGACTCAAGGACATCCTGAATCAACTTCAGACTTTACTTGCTCTTTGGCATCGAGTGTGAAATTGTCCGAGGCGGACGATGAGGCAATAGAGGCCTTCGAGAAACAAAAGGCTCAGACAATAAGTGAGAGATACTCGATAAAAGAGAGTAAATTCGAGTTCTTGACAATACTATCGAACTTTCTAAAAAATACATATTGAGTTGAGTATTATTAGATAGTTTTCATATATTTTCATTTCTGCAAGCGGATTCAGTTCATTGGTTCAATCTCTTTTACTAGGTGATATTTCTCAATAAAATTCTAATGACTCACAAAAATAGAGGCCAGCAAAGTCACGGAATTAAAGCCTAGGGTTGAATTGTCTTGATGATATTGGCAGACTTCAAACGTTTTAGAAAAATACCATTAGATATAAGGGATAAAAGGAGAAGAGAACATAAGGTAGTACCGAAATTCAACGAATTATTAGCAAAAAGTCAGGTGCAACAAATCCTATGTTTATTCATGTAATAATTAGCGGTTCGTTTTGGGACGAGTTTCCAAGTGCAAGATTTGCACAAAAGGAAAACAATATTAGGAAAAATTTTCTTATTTAGATTTATCATATTCATTATGAATACAGCAGTACCTACCATACATTTACTGTGGATAGCATCGTCGTTCATCTTCTGATTTAAACTATTTGATATACACTTTGCTTGAAGCTGGTTTCAGAGCCACAATGACCAGAATCCTAATGGATTAGAGGTTAAACAAAACAGCACATCTCGCTATTTGAGGCATAGTTGCTCTGGAAAGCTCTTGCTCGATAATGTGATAAATGATAATTTTCAATGAAAGGTTGCGGAAATAGCTGGATTGATTTGAAATATTCATCAATTGGTATTGCTTGTCTCCATTCCTAAGATTTCGTAGTTACGTTGCAAAAATTCTAACCTTGCAATTCGTACTCACCAAATGCCTATTAAAATTCAAATAAAATCATATTGTCCGGAAACTACTAAAAAAAAAGCTTTTACCTCTGTTCTTGAGGCACTTTTAATAATTTATTCTCAATTAAAATCATGACCAAAAATCAAACTCTCATTCTCGTTGCTTTCAGCTTATTCATTGCTTCCGCTTGGTGCCAGACCCCATTCGACGATGAGATCGAATTGGCAGCCTCTGGCAGCTGGAAAGTCTGCTGCTCAACCCTCAAATCAAGACCACAGCAAACCTACACTTACTATCAAAACACCGGAAGATTGGTCGGTGGTTCCGGAGAATGGAAAATCGATACCCACGGCTACAGTGGTAGCACCAAAGGCCGCAACAAGCCATCCATGCAATGCATCAAGAACACCGGTCCTGCTCCAGCTGGAAAGTACAAGCTCGGTGGATGCACTGATATCATGCACGGTGACAAGCCAAGACCATGTTCTTTCCACATGAATCCTTTGGATAACTCCAAGATGTGCGGAAGATCTGCAATCATGCTCCACGGATGCTCTTGTGGAACTAAAGGAGATAACACTCAACCTCCAACTGCTGGATGCTCTGCTGGTTGCGTTATCATCAACATTGACAACAGAAAGAAGCTCAGAAATGGCGATATCATCACCGTCGTTTCCAACGAATAAGGTTTCACTACATATTCTATAAAGTAGTTAAGCAAAAAGGCTATTTGAAAAAAAAAAATTCATGTGTGTTCCATACCCTCTTTACAACCCAGAAACCTATTTCAGTTGAATCAATCTCAAAACGAAAGCTTGAAATTGTGGGAATAAATAAGGCAAAATTATTTGATGTCAAGAGCTCTAAAAAGAATGAATATTAGAGTTATCACATTTTTTAAACACCCTGTCGTGCGGGATAGATAAGGGCAATTCATTCGTAAACTAAGGCATTCAACGTCCACTTACCATAAGTTAGCATTCATGGAGTCACTTTGATAATTCTTTAGAGGTTGTTTTTGTTGAGTTCTTTGAGTCACTGGACCAAGAGAAAAATAGCTAAAACCGTGAAGTTTTCTTTGAGAAGAACATGCTAAAGGTTCAAAATTTCTACAAACCGCTAATGAAGTTTTGACTGTGAGTCATCATCTATGTTAAAATTGGATCTCAAGTTTCAATAACTCAATAATTTAGCCTATTTAAAAGTAAAACTTCACTGTTTAAAAAGTCATCACTCTCGCGTAAGAAAATTCATCGATTGATAATTTCACGGATGAAGTAGTCGTAATGTATCTGATTTAAACAGTGAAAAAGACCGAGCCCAATGTTCGGTTTGCACTACTGGATGCTTTTATTTGGATCCTTGAAAAATTTGCAATGCATAGTCATTATTCAAAAATTGTTTGTCTTCTATTTTCCCTTATTTGCTGAAAGTACTTCTCCGGAGGCTGCTCCATGTCCTCGAAATAAATGATCTTAGATCTCAAACACTGACGACTTGTTGAATTAACCTCTTTGTCGTCTATCTCTTTTTACTTCTCTCTTTAGATCAATAATAACTTTGCGATGGTGTCATCCACCATAAATATCCTCAAATTTTTCATTCGTCTCTTATAAGAAGATATGCTTGAAATTTCCAAAGTAATCTAAAAAGCTGCTACAACAAGCGAGAATCACCAGTTATCGGCGAAAAAGAAGACTAGTCTGAGATCTGTGACTACACAGAGCTGCACAAATAAATAAAATCATGCTTTTGAAAGAGGCCATCGTTCATCGTTAACCTTCTTAAGAAAATTAAGTATTTCCATGAAGTATCTCTCCATGTCAATATTCGTATAGTCACATTGAAAAGGCCCCGCATTGTAATCTGAAGACTGCCATAGCACCTCTCTACTCTATATCAGAATAAATCACCAAGTAATTTGTCTGCTCATAGCATTTAAGGTGGCTCCTGAGGCACTTTTAATAATTGAATTTCTATCAAAAAAATGAATAAGAACCAAGCTCTCATTCTCGTCGTTTTCAGCTTGTTCATCGCTTCTGCCTGGTGCGATGAGCCTTCATTCGATGGCACCATCGAATTGGCCTTCGATGATGAAATCGAGTTCCCAGTCACCAGCAACTGGAAGACCTGCTGCTCAACCCTCAAATCAAGACCTCAACAACACTACACTTATCACCAAAGCTCCGGAAAATTGATTGGTGGTTCAGGACAATGGGCAATCAACACCGTTGGTTACAGTGGTAGCACTAGAGGCCGCAACAAGCCATCCATGCAATGCATCAGCAACACCGGCCCTGCTCCAGCTGGCCAATACAAGCTCGGTGGCTGCACTGATGTTATGCACGGCAGCACTCCAAGACCATGCTCTTTCTGGATGACTCCATTGGATAACTCCAAGATGTGCGGAAGAAGCGGAATCATGCTTCACGGATGCCAATGTGGCACTAATGGTGATCACACTGCTCCTCCAACTGCTGGATGCTCTGCTGGTTGCGTCGTTATCAACCGTGACAACAGAATGAAGCTCAGAGTTGGTGATATCATCACTGTCGTCCACGACTAAGTCTAAGTGACGGTATAATATCATTGAGGATGACACTGCTCCCTACGAGTAATATTATGAATATCAAATTCTATAAGTAAGTAGCCTTAGTGAAAAGATTTTTGAGAACTATTGTCTTGTGCTACATCTATGAATAAAATTAATGATTATGCTGCTTTATCCTCTTGAAATTGGTTTTATTAAACTAACCTAAAACCGAAAGTTCTGAAGTAGTCTAATGTTAGATATCCATTGGAAACCGGATTCAAATTGTGAACTTCTCTCCTATTAAGAGCAGCATCGATGTGTAAAAATATCGAGAGATGCCTGGAGTATTTGATTATGAGTGCTTAACAATAGTTGTAGTTGATTGCATATTTCAGATCGAAAACTTATCGTTTGGACTTGGCAAACAATTCCGAAATGAGAGGCCTCTGAAATGTTGATTTTCAAGCATTTTCATTGTCTGTTAGCCAAAATCTTTTCCATTTCTCTCTGATATTTTTTCTGAACAACGTATTGTATCAGAAAAAATCATATTCCTCAAGACAATGCTCAAGCAAGGAACTGATGTGAAGCCAATATGCAATTTTCTTGAGTGAAAGAACTAAATCCTGAGAACATTCATCGAGAAATAGAATTTCAGAAATGCTTGGTGTTGAACATTGGTAATATGCTAATAACGATCAGAGTGAGTTCATTGCCCAGTTCGTACAACTGAATATTGCTGTTCTGAACTCGCGGGGCAATCGCGTCGCATTATTTCAAAAAATTTTGTTATCTTTTCCTCAATGTTAATGGAAAGCTTGAGTAATAAATGAACTAGTATGACGGAACTGCGGAACACGCCAGAACCGCCCTTTTAGTAGATCGTCTTTTATTTCTCGAGGCCACGGTTGTTGCTTTTAGAGTAATAATAAACCTTTTTAATGGACTAAAATGACTCAAAATCTTTATGCAATAAGTTTAGCGAAATTTCGGATTTAATTGTCATTGTATTACTCTGAGAGTTGTGTTTATCGAAATTTTCAAAGTTCTAAGAGGTCCGAACTGCAGGCAATTTCTTCTGATATTTACATTTTTCTGAGAGAATTAAGAAAGAGATCTGAGAAATACAGATATTCTTTCACGAGCGACCGTAGAACCTATTTGATTTCTACAACTATCTGGCCCATACCAACCTATAAGGTCCCTAAACAAATGAAAAACTGTCGTAAATAGTTCAATTTCGGGAGAGGAGTTCAGGTTTGCGTGAAGCAGCCTTAATGGCGAATATGTCATGTCTACAAACAAAGAATTCGACCACGCAAACTGATCACTGTCATGACGATCGAGCTATTCAAAATCAGAAGGCACAATCTGTAAGTAATCAGCTCGAAACTATTTAGAACGGCGCCTGAGCCACTTTTAATAATTAGATTTCTATCAAAAATATGAATAAAAACCAAACCCTCATTCTCGTCGTTTTCGGTTTATTCATCGCCTCTGCCTGGTGTGATGATACCTCAGTCGATGGCATGGTCGAATTGGCATTCGACGGTGATGATATCGAATTCCCAGTCACCAACAACTGGAAAGTCTGCTGCTCAACTCTTAAAAAAAGACCTCCAATGCAATACACTTTCTACCAAAACACCGGAAGATTTGTCGGAGGCTCTGGAGAATGGAGAATCGATACCCGTGGATACAGTGGAAACCACAAAGGACGAAACAACCCATCAATGCAATGCGTCAGTAATGTTGGCCCTGCTCCTGCCGGTCAATACCGACTCGATTTCTGTAAGGACGTCATGCACGGCACCGTACCAAGACCTTGTTCTTTCTATATGAAGCCTTTGAATGAGAAACAAATGTGCGGAATCACTGAAATCATGATTCACGGATGCCAATGTGGCACGAAAGGAGATACCACCGCACCTCCAGTTGATGGATGCTCTGCTGGTTGCGTTGTCATCAATCACGAAAACAGAAAGAAACTCAGAGTTGGTGACATTATCACTGTCGTTCACAAGTAATAAGCTTAAGTAGTTACTTACTGTGTTTACAGCAGTAAGATACTAAAATTCAAAATCAAATAAGTAGCTTAGGAAAATGCTTTTTCAAAAAAATCGCAACGTCCATTAATGTGAAGCTACATAGTATAAATCTACAGATATTGTATGGTTCTTGCTTCATCCTCACCGAATTTGTGTTAATGAGCCATTAATGAAATTATAAAACCTGAAGGATAACTAAAGTTAGAAAAGGAAAGAAGCATCTTTCCGAAGAGCTTAGGTGTAAGAAAAAAATCGAGGCTTGTAACTCGGTAAATGAAATTGTTTATTCAGAGTCAAAGTAATTCGCAATATATCAAATTAGCAAAGGCTTTAGCTTTGAGCTTGAGTCATCTATAATAAATTAATTTCTACCAGCAAAATGAATAAGAATCAGACCCTCATTTTCATCATTCTCAGTCTGTGCATTGCCTCTGCTTGGTGCGATTCACCATTCGACGACGAGATCGAGCTGGCATCCAACGACTGGAAGGTCTGCTGCTCAACCCTTAAGTCAAGACCTCAACAACATTACACTTATTACCAAAACACCGGAAGATTGGTCGGTGGTACCGGAGAATGGAAAATCGATACCCATGGCTACAGTGGTAGCACTCAAGGACGCAACAAACCCGAAATGCAATGCATCAAGAACACCGGTCCTGCTCCAGCTGGAAAGTACAAGCTCGCTGGATGCACTGATATCATGCACGGTGACAAGCCAAAGCCATGCTCTTTCTGGATGAGTCCTTTGGATAACTCCAAGATGTGCGGACGCTCTGAAATCATGCTCCACGGATGCGCTTGCGGTACCAGCGGAGATAACACTCAGCCTCCAACTGCTGGATGCTCTGCTGGTTGTGTCATTATCAATATTGCCAACAGAAAGAAGCTCAGAGCTGGTGATATCATCACTGTTGAACACAGAGAATAAGATAAAGGAGATCACTTTGAAACAGAAAATTTAATGTGCAACTTAGGAGAAAACTGATTGCTGAGAAAAGATATATGTTATTGATAAGCTACATAGATTCTTAATAGCAGCTAAGGTCTGTTTCATGAAACTTCTTTATCAATCTTCTTTAAAAATCTATTATTCTAAACATGATGGTTGAAAAGAGAGAGAGAAGAAAGAAATTAACCTTAAACCACACTTAATCTCAATTGAGTAAAACGAAATGAACTACAAATGAACGTCATTCATTTTATCGTAATGTCGAGCTTGTTCAGGCACCTGTATATAAGTAGCTCAGGCTTCAAAGAAGTAGTGCTTTTCAGTTTTAAAACTGAGATTTGCTAGAACAAGTTGAATAAAGTTTTTTTTGTTTGTTTTTCATTTAGAAGTAATAATTCGCCTGTCGTTTAACAAACGCAATTAAAGCAATCGAATAACTTGTGAATATCGTGAGCAGAGAAAAAATGAATCTTTTTGCATTAATGGGTTGAAAGTGATTAACTTTTCAGTGGGTATTTAGAAACTATGACAATATGCCGCTACCCATGTGAGAAGTCAGAGAATCTTTGTGGTTAATAATGATATGTGCTGAATCCAAATATCAGCTTCTAAGGTGTTTAGAAGAAGCATTGCTGTTATTACTGATAATTCTGATCAATTTGCAATCGAATAGTCTATCAAATGCTTAAATGAATAAAAATAATGTGGATGCTCTTGTGGAAAAAAGAGAGAACACTCAGCCTCCAACTGTTGAATGCTCTCAGGGTTCAGTCATTATCAATATTGGCAACAAAAAGAAGCTCAGAGCTTGTTATATCATTACCGTTGATTACAGAGAATTAGATCAACGAGGTAACATTGAGTATTAACTTCTATAAGTAACAAAAGAGCAAAGATAATCATTACTATTAATTCGAGTAATATCTATATCGTTTAATATGGCATTGCTACCTACTCCTGATGAAATTCTGATTAATTAACAAAAAAAAATAGGAAGTATCAGCGAGTTTGAAATCAAAAGGAAGAGAGAGCTTTGCAGATGTCTATATATTATAACTGTCAAGTCAGATGCAGCGTCAGAAGGCTAAAAGAAAAACAACAAAAGAGAGAAGTGTTTTTAACTCTTTTATTTAAAAAGTAAATTGAATTGCATTACAGTTAGAAACTGCTCCTGAGGCTCTTTTAAGAATTGCATTTCTATCAGAAATATGAATAAGAGCCAAACTCTCTTTCTCATCGTTTTCAGCTTGTTCATCGCTTCTGCTTGGTGCGATGATACCTCGTTGGATGGCACTATCGAATTGATATTCGATGGTGATGATATCGAATTCCCAGTCACCAACAACAACTGGAAAACCTGTTGCTCTACCCTTAAACCAAGACCTCAGCAAAAATATACCTATCATCAAAGCTCTGGAAAATTAGTCGGTGGTTCAGGACAATGGGCAATCAATACTGTTGGTTACAGTGGAAGCACTCGAGGTCGCAACAATCCAAAAATGCAGTGCGTCAGCAACACCGGTCCTGCTCCAGCTAATCAATACAAACTCACTGGTTGCACTGATGTGATGCATGGTAGCAAGCCAAGGCCATGCTCTTTCCATATGACTCCCATGAACAATGCTAAGATGTGTGGAAGAGGAGGAATCATGCTTCATGGGTGCGGCTGTGGCACGAATGGAGATCGCACCCAACCTCCAGCTCCTGGATGCTCTGCTGGCTGCGTTGTTATCAGCATTGACAATAGAAAGAAACTCAGAAATGGAGATATTATTACCGTAGTTCCATAATAAGGCCATTATTATTAAAAATAAAAAAAAACCAGATACATGCCGAGTTTGCGTTCTATTATCCACATTACCCACCTAAGAGATTATGCCTATTGCTGAAAAACATTTAGTTTGTATTGTCAAAAAAAAAAACTCTCATGGTTAGCGACTCTATCTCATTAAACATAAAAAATTTGATTTATTAAACCAGAGCAGCTTAAAAATTGAAATTCTATCACATGATAAGAAGAAAAAAAGGAAGTAGACACTATTCAGCAATTATGAAGAGCGATCGAAGTTCTCTTATATCCTGATTGATGAATCCACACGCGAAAGAACAATAAGCTAACCGAAATTCGATCTAAACATATACTTTAAGCCAATCATACGTGAGGCATGTCTCTCATTCAATTACTTCGTATTTACTTTTGCCATTTTAATTCATGGGGTACTTTGAGCTATTTTTATTGAATTCATATTTATACGTTCTTTAAAGCTACGTGATTTATTTATAAGTATACTTGCTGATACTCGTTAGACTACCAATCTATCTTGTTCTTACAAATGCAAGAAATAGATCAAACTACAGACCTATCCTATAGAGAGTATCCTGAAGTTACCGTATTCCCATACATTACAGATGAAAAAGACACCAAATTCATATTTTTCAGAAACAATAACACAAAGAAACTTTCGGCTATCCATGGTTTGTCAGAAACTTGTGATACTTCAATTGTGATGACCTCAGTTAGAGCAATTTTGAGAGCAAGCTTTGGTTTGTTCACACCAGAAAACGTAATTCAAGAAAATAAGGAATTACAGTCTCTCTTTGTCGAAAAACCTCAGCACTACAGCTGCAATCTCATCTTCAACGAGCCTTCTTTCATTAAGATGCTCTCTTACTTCACCCAACACGCGATTCAATACGATACCGTTGATAATTGCAGAGTTTACGCTCTTCCATTGAAATATTTTTCTTTGGATTCATTCAATGCCCTTCTCGAGTTAAAAGCAATTCCAATTGAGCTTTGCCTGGTTGAATTGGACAAATTTGGTGAGTTGAATCCAGAGGTATTTGAAAAGTCGGTCTATGAGATGGTCCAAGCGTTAAAAGTTGGGCTTATCCCCAGAATACAGAGGAAAATCCCTCTTAAACCCTCACGACGCTTTGCCGTTTTGACGTGTCGTGAAATCTCTCAGAGCGAACCTGAAGCAGATCGCATGTACAACTTCTGTGAAAGTGCTCTTCAAGGGCATTTCAGAAGAACCGATGAAGAATGGTTTACATTCAAGGTCAGATACGGAGAGTACCCTGACCCGAGCTTGGTTCAGTCTCTCGATGGTAAAAAGCACCCCATATTAACTCTTTTGATGACTTAATATTACCTTAGGAATTATTGTTCCAGGCTCTCCTGGCCATTGCTATGACCCTGAAAATGCGAAATGGATAGCTCCGTTGGAGGAGTTCATCAGATATCTGAAGGACAAGACTCGTGTGCGTTATCTCGGAATTTGTTATGGAGCTCAGGTCCTTGCTCAAGCACTTGGAGGCACCGTCGAAAAAATGCCAGGCTCATATCGAGACGGCAACGACGAGATTTTCTTCACTGAGGAATTTTATAACCAGCCTTATGTGAGAGCCTATAAAGAGCTCTGTGGAAGAAAGCCGAAGGCTTTAAGTTATGTAAAGGGCCACGGAGATCACATTTCAGCATTACCAAAGGATGCCTTATTACTTGCTACGTCAGCAACCACCGAAGTTGAACTCTTTTGCATTGGAGATCAGTTTTTAGGAACTCAAGGACATCCGGAAGTAACCTCGGATTTTTGCGTTTCACTCTCATCGGCGAAGAAACTATCCGAGGCAGATGAAGAGACAATAAATGCCTACGAGAAACAAAAAGCTCAGCTATTAGAAGATAAACATTTTAATAAAGAGCATAAGTTTGAATTCCTCACATTACTCACGAATTTTCTTAAAAACATTAACTAAGAAGTTCAGACAGTTCTTTCTATTATAGCAAAAGCTCTCGCATTCATTTATTATACCCATTTTCTGCCAGCGATATCTATTCTTACCTTTTGTAAATCTGTGCTCTTCAATTTTCAAGCAAAAAACATCATTATTTTAGTAAAAATGTAAGATACAGAGAGATCCTCGCTCGAAATATCTCATGGTAGAAATTCCTAATACATGTAACAACTTTAAAAGGGAAGTGCTGCTGGCTAGAGTGATGATCAATTTTTGCGCATTGACCTTAAGAAATCTTTCTGGATTAAAAAGATTGCCATCAATTTACTACTCGCTTGCATAATCTCTATATATGTCTCCAATGCGTAAGTATTCAACTGCATCTATAGCAAAATATTCGGAAGCTAACACATAAGGAGGTTGCAATTGTTGAACTTTCCTTCCGAAAAATCCGAAAACAGAAGGCAGTTTTACATGCGTTTGACTCACATCAAATATTGACGTTTCCAATGGAAAATAACTCAAGATACCAAAATAAGAGCTTCTACTTAATTATGAAACAAACCAGCTCTTGTTTGTTCATTCCAAAAGTCCATGTTCCAACTCGCTTCTAATCACAAAGTTTGAGTGATCGTAATAAGCAAGAGTACTTCTCAGAGAAGAGAGAGAGGCAAACGACGCCTATTTCGAGGCATTTTTGAATATCTTTCCAGTGATAACTCACGGACAGTGTTAACTCATTCTCTTTATAGTTCGTAATTATTTTATTACGTCAGTTATAACGGTCCATCAACGTAAGAAACCAAAAAAACAGTTTTTTATGTGTTATTAGCGCATAACCTCTACAAGCTAAATCTTGCTATTTTTGCAAAAATTGGCGTTGGTTGCCAGACGACATATACTTTGGGACGCTGAGTGTTTGAAAGAGTCTTTGTTGTCCAATACAGCGATAGCAATAATAGCATTAGCTCAAATTACAGACAAATCTTCCTTATTTTTTTCATTTGCAAGTAGAATTCATCATACATGCTTTGCACATACCGACCGCAATTCCTTGAAAGAGAACCTTAAGACTTAAATAAGCTTTTTCAATAGTTGACTGAAAATCCAGGAGAAATAGTTATTTTTCCTTAAATTGCATCTATTTATTGAAGATTCGCAATTGGAAATGGTTTAACTTCTAGCTTTTGCTCTCTCAAGGAAAACTATCCTTCATTTTGCGACTCCTTAAATGCAATTTAACGCGCTAAGCAGCAGACAAACTAAAATTGGAAAAATGAGAATTTTTGCTACGTTTCTGAGACTTCTCTGCTCAAATCTTTTCAGAGTTGACGCTAACGCATTCATCAGTATCCAATCCTATCAATTACTCAATCTTTGAGATTAATAGTATCTTATGTCAATCATGTATCTATTACACACAGAACGATATCTTCATTTACCATATTGACCATGTTTTCATTCCTAAGAGCTTCTATTTCCCATTGACTCTCTTAAAAGACAGCAGATTTTCTTGGAAAAGAACAATTTTTGACTCAATGTAACTTTATAAGACTCAAAAAACAAAAAATTATTTGACTTAAGCTTTTAATAAAATTGACACTTGAGAATGAACTAATTACCATTCAGAAAAAGCACCTATTCTGACGCCTTCAGCTTTTCAGCATTAATCGCAACAAGCCTCTTCATTTCTTCCAGCGTACTCCAGAAAATCTTCTCAACTTCAGAAAGTCGAGTTTCTAAAATCTGGATTTGAGCTTGCTTGTCCAGATCATTGAAATTTTTTCCATCAGTCAGATCACCAGCCTCTTGATTTTCTCCATTCACTTCATTGACTTTGTTTGTTTCTTCAACTGGTGCAGCTTCTCTTACTTCCTCTGAAGGTTCAATCTCCATTCCACCAGACTCATCTCCTCGGATATTTTCATAAATTACCGATTGGTTCTCGTGATAATTCGGGAAGTCTTGTCCAGGCTTCATTTGCTCGCTAAAATCAATCATTTCAGCCTCTTCGCCTTCAAATCCATGCTCTCTTTCTCTTACATAGTCTCTGAAAGCCTCCTCGAAATTAACCTTCGAATTTGGAGTATAATTTTCAGAAGACTGGTCCAATTCAGGAGAGTTCGCATAGATATCGTCGCTTTCGCGTTCGCCAAGCGAGGATAAATATTCAGACACCTTTGGCGATTCGAGTTGATCCAAAGGGTCATATTCTTCTTCGTAAGGAATATTAACCGGTTGCTGTCTCCTCTGCAAGTTCATTTTTTGAAGCAATTGAGCGCTGTCAAAAGTTTTGTTGGTTTTTAAAAATCTCAAATTGGCGTGTCCGTTTTCTTTACGGCGCGGACTGATAGGCTGGTCTTTCAATGATTGATTGAGATAATGCTCGAACTTTGTATAGAACCGGTTTTTAACCATAGCTTCGGTTCTACCAGCCATATCCTTGGCAATTCGGCACCATTTTCTTCCAAAGACCTGGAATAACTCAAAGAGCTTTTGGTCCTCTTCTGGCGTCCATTTTGTGTTCTTTATCGCTGGGTTTAGCTTATTCAAATATCTGTCTCTAATCTGTTTCCCGTTTCGTATGCCTCCCATGCTTTGAGAGATCATCGCCCAGTTCTGGCCATAGCATTTAATGTAATGGAGCAAAAGCTCGTCCTCTTGCTTTGTCCAGGTTCGGCGGAGCTGAATGCTATCTTTTGGAGTGATATTTGGGATTTTTTTAGAAATCTTTTTTGAGGTAGGTGCCAGCTTCTCTGGAGCTCTTAGGAGTCGTTGACTCGTGGGTGTTTGCCTCTCAGCCATCGATTGGATGTCCAAGTCGATTTCATTTTCGAGCTTGCGTCTCAAACCGATGACTGTGGATCTCTTTTTGGGATTTCTTGTGGGAGGAGCTTGGTAGTATTGAATCGAACCTTCAACTTGGTCAAGCTGGCTGGATTCGTCCTGGAGTTGGTGTAATAAGTTGCTGTGATTAACGGCATGATGATTGCGGCTTGTGCGATAATTGGATGCGATATTGTAGGTTTGTTCGCTCATAGTAGCTGCGTTAAGTCGTTCTCTGAAACCTTAAAAATGATTATAGAAACGCGAATCGCTTCAGTTAAAAACACCTGTTGATTAAAAAAATTTAGTCGTTAAGTTGTAAAAACGTTTATAATTCGTCTTAGCAAGTGCGTATCGTTTCACACTGGCTAAATAAAATTTCGTCATAACAATCGCCAAAGCGGTTACTTGACCCTATTTTCATGAGTCAGACCCGGGAATGTCTGGGAATCAGATTACGGTAATGGCTTTATCAAGATAGATTTGAGAAGCACAATAATATGGAGTTTTTATTATTTGAGTGTTTTGCAAAATCGAATATGAGTTAATAACTACATGAGTTAAATTGGATTTTGCATTGAAGTCCCTTCTTAAGAAAATCCTCTTGATTTGGCAATTAATCAATTTGGAAATTCAGTGTGTTAGAGTTATCTGAATGAATCTCAGATATTGAAAGTTTTTTATTCAAAAATGAAGTTAATGAATGTGTGAATAAATGATGAATTACGCCTTATAT